>OKWQ01000019.1_pt1 | contig 286221 bp, 264 predicted proteins | sample 1607071 | NCBI WGS metagenome assembly OKWQ01 (sample SAMN07501039, study PRJEB24779) | human gut metagenome | reverse complement strand
TCTTCCCATAAAATATGCTCCCTTCATAGTGACAGTTTTATTATTTTATCTGTCTACTATAAAGGGAGCATATCAATAATTATCTAGAGTCTTTTTTAACTAATGAGAATGCTGAATTTTTTTTTTTATAATATTATTTTTTAACTCATCTTTAATATGTTTCTCATGAAGATATTTCATATATATAATGGGAGATATTAAAAAAATACATAACATTAAGATTAAAATAGCTAAAAGATAATAGTTACTGCTAAACAAAAGCATAGGAAAGAATATGACACTACCAGTAAACCAAAGAATTCCACAAAATCTATGAGTTTTATGCCAAATAATATGATTTTCTAATGTATATTTATTTCTTATAGAAAAACTAGAGATTCTACTACAATTAGGTAAATAGTTACCATAAAAGCAAAATAAAAAGCAAATAGCACAAGCAAAAAAATTGTAAAAGTTAAAATTATTTAAGCAAGTCTCATAGTTTAAAGAAATATATATACTTGTATATACTAAAATATTTAATATTATCAAAAAATAATAGTTGTTCCATCTTGTTATTTTATCTTCAGGTTCATAATTAAAACTTAAAAAAAAGAACTTAGGTTTAAAAATAACAAACAATAAAAAAATTATTATTGGAACAATAAATAATTCATTTTTACTTCCCCACCTATCGATAGTTCCATTCATCCAATAGTGAATAGGAATCTTGTTGGGGATCAAGGGGTCTATATATAGGGTTATTAACAAAGGAAGCGTGCCAAATATATTATAAAAAGCCTTAACCATCGTGTTAATCTTTTTTACTTTCCTCATTATACTCGTCCTCTTTAATTAAAAATTTAGATTACTCTATATAATATTATATAGTGAAAAAGCTAATAGATGTGACTAAAATAAAAACTTTTATAAAATTTAGAATATTAAACTAATTATATTTAACATTGGTTATAATTTATATAATAAGTTTTGTTATTAAGGGAGATAGTATATGAAAAAATATAAATTAGGTCTTATTATTTCCATGTTAATTTGGGGTAGTATTGGTATATTTGTTAAATATATTAATTTTACGTCTAGCCAAATAGCATTGGTAAGAGCAATTGTAGGAAGTATTTTTTTGATAATTTTTAGTATGATATCAAAAGAAAGTTTATCCAAGGAAAAGATAAAATCAAACTTATTGGTATTAATATGTTGTGGAATATGCTTAGGCTTCAATTGGATTTTCTTATTTCAAGCTTATCACTACACAACTGTTTCTACAGCAACAATTTGTTATTACTTAGCACCAATAATAGTCATGTTTTTATCACCATTTTTATTAAAAGAAAAACTAAACTCAGTAAAAGTTTGCTGTATAGTTGCAGCCATGATAGGAATGCTTTGTATTGTAGGAATTGATAAGAGTAGTATGGGGGAAAATAATATGGTTGGAATACTCTATGGCTTAAGTGCTGCATGCTTTTATACAGGTGTGGTAATATTAAATAAATTTTTAAAGGGAATTTCAGGTAGAGATAGTGCCATAGTACAGCTATCAGTATCAGCAATATTTCTGCTACCTTATGTAATTTTCACAGAAAAAATAAGTTTAGTAGGTGTTTCTAGTCAGTCAATAATTCTATTACTAGTACTAGGTGTAGTTCATACAGGAATAGCTTATTTGTTATATTTTACTGTTATTCAAAAAATAGAAAGTCAGACTGTGGCTAGTTACTCCTATGTGGATCCCATTTCTGCAATATTTATGTCAGCTATAATTTTAAATGAAAGTATGAGTTTATTACAAATTATTGGAGGAATATTAATATTAGGATCTACATTTATTAGTGAGGTGTATAGCAATAAAATAAAATCACAAGAATTTTTATTGGAGTCGGTTACTACTGAGAAAGAGTAATTGACACATTTTTTTCTTCATGATAAGATAAGACAAAATATTTAATACATATTTTGGAGGTCAATAAGTGAAGAAAGTATTGGGTATTATACTAATTAGTTTATGCACAATAATTATTATGACTGGATGTAATAAAAAAGTATCTAGTGAAAGTGCTGAAATACATAGAAATGAAGATTCTCAAGAAATAATTAAAATAATGGAAAATGTATATGTGGACTATATAAACGATATTTATTTGGATAGTAGCAAATATGTGGGCAAAACCATAGAACTAGAAGGTATGTTTACAAAATTGAAAAATAAAGATAATAAAAATCATTTATATGTTTATAGATTAACAGATACATTAGAACATAACCATGATGATGACTCTGGACATGAAGATGAAGAGTATAAAGAGGTTGAAACTATGTGCGGATTAGAATTTGATTATGATGGAGATTTACCAAAAGAAAATGATTGGATAAAAGTTTTAGGTAAGTTAGAAGAGGAAGATGGAAATTTAGTTATTAAAGCAGATTCTGTAAAGATAATGGAAAACAGAGGAATGGAAAAAGTTAAGAAATTTTATTAAAATAAAAGTCCTATAAATAATATAGGACTTTTTATTGATTATTTTTCTTTATTAAAATTCCATTCATAATAAAACTCATCCAAATAAATTTCCATAAATCTATGTCTTTCTTCAGCAATTTGTTTAGCAGTATCTGTGTTTATTAAATCTTTAAGTTTAAGTAATTTTTCATAGAAATGATTTATTGTGTGGTTATCAAGATTTTTTACTTCATCTAGGTTTTGAAAATTTTTAGGTTTAATATGAGGATTGTACATTAATATATTTTTACTGCCACCATATGTAAAAGCTCTTGCTATGCCTATGGCACCCATAGCATCTAATCTATCAGCGTCTTGAACAATTTTTCCTTCTAGATTGTTTTGATAAGAATTTACTACACCGCCTTTATAGGACATGGTGGTGATTATATTCATTATTTTATAAATAGACTCTTCATCAACACAAATAGATTCTAAGAAGCTTTCTGTAGTTTTATTATTATTGCTAAATTTCCAATCATCAATATCATGAAGTAGAGAAGCCATTTTAATAATGAATTTATCTCCCCCTTCCTTTTCACAAATATAAGTAGCCAAATTATAAACTCTTTTTATATGAAACCAATCATGGCCAGAACCTTCTTTATATAATTTATCTTTCACAAATGATTTAGTTTCTTTCAATATTACGTCTTTATCCATTTAACCATCCCTCAATTTCAGTTTTATGTAAAGCATAGATTTATTATAATATAAATTATGCTCTTACATACATTTTTTCACAAACAAGAGAAAAATATGTAATTAAAAAGGAGCAAGGTCATAATTATTTTCCTTTGCTCCTTATAAAGAGGTAAAATGGTAATATCTATTTATTAAACTTGCTCTTTATCCAGTCAATAAAATTGCTACTAGAGCTTTCATTACTATCTACTTTTTTTGTATCATCATTTGTAGTATCAGAAGTTTTTTCTTTATTGGAATCTTCAGCTTTTACTTTCATTACAAATTTTACACTACCATCCATGCTATCACTTATTCCAGTAAAGTTATCATATCCTTTAGCAGCGTCTAGTAATTTGTCTTTAACCTCCATAGCTCCATCTAAAGAACTTATTAAAGAATCTCCTTCTTTAGCAAGTTTATTTAAACCTTCATTTTGAAGTTTTTTAGCGCCTGAATATAATTGGTCAGTACCACTAGATAATGTTCCTATTCCAGCTAAAATTTTGTCGGAATTGCTAGAAAGTTCAGAAGAACCATTCTTTAATGTACCAACTCCATCAGCCAATGTTTTTCCGCTAGATTCTAATAGAGAAGTACCGTTAGCTAAAGTCTTGCTACCAGAGTAAGCATCAAAAGCACCATTAGCAAGTTTAGAAGAACCAGTAGCAAGCATAGAAGTACCAGAAGTTAAATCCTTGCTACCAGAGTAAGCATCAGAAGCGCCTTTAGCAAGCATAGAAGAACCTTTAGCAAGACTAGAAGTACCAGATGTTAAACTTGCACTACCAGAGTAAGCATCAGAAGCACCTTTAGCAAGTTTAGAAGAACCACTTGCCAAATTTGAACTACCATCACTTAGGGTTTTTAGTCCACTAGAAACAGAGCTAGAACCTTTGCTTACTTCTCCTAAACCAGTTTTTAAATCAGATAATCCGCTACTAAGATCACTCAAACCAGAAGAAAGTTTTTTAGCACCAGCTACTGCAGAATTAATGCCTTTAGCTAAAGATTTTAGACCACTTTCTTGTTTATCAGCTAAATCATTTAATCCCTTAGCAATACTATTTAAGCCATCGGCAGCACTACTAATACTTGAAGATTGTTTACTAAGTGAATCACTAATTTCTTGTACATTAGCTAATGTTTTTTCGTCACCATTTTCAGATGCTCTAGCAGCTATAGATGAAAGGTTAGATTTAATTTTACTGCTACTTCCAGCATTCAATTTAGAAGCAATGTCTTCTATTTTAGAAGCAAGAGATCTAATTACATTTGTAGAAGATATTAAGTCATTTACTCCACTAGAACCGTTGCTTAATCCTTCTTCTAAACTGTCAGCACCAGCTTGTAGTTGTTTAGCCCCTTTTTGTAATTCACTAGCACCGCTATATGAAGAATTAATACCTTTATCTAATGCAGAATAGTTACTATTTAATTTAGAAGCACCATCACTAACTTGTTTAGCACCACTACTTAAGTCTTTAGAAGAAGAACTTAAAGTACTAAGACCGCTAGATAGAGAAGAAGCACCATTACTAACTTGTTTAGCGCCACTATTTAAATCTTTAGAAGAAGAACTTAAAGTACTAAGTCCACTAGATAAACTAGAAGCGCCAGAATTAACTTTATTAACACCATTACTTAAGTCTTTAGAAGAGGAGCTTAAAGTATTAAGACCACTAGATAAACTTTGAGCTCCATTATTTAATTCAGGTAATTTACTTACAAGTTGAGAAGCACCATTATTAAGAGTAGTTATGCCATTGTCTAATGTTTTAACTCCGTTATTAAATTTTTTATAATTAGTATCTAAAGTATCAGTACCATTACTAACTTGTTTAGCACCATCTACTAAGTTTCTACCACCGTCTTGTAATTTATCCAAAGAATGTTTTAAATCACCAAAGCTAGTATCATCATCTATATCTTCTAGATATTTTGATACATCACTTGTAGCAGCAATCATTATATTTGGAGTTTCAAAAGAAGTAGTATTTCCTTCAATAACAACCTCATCTTTTAAATCAAGATAACTAGAGAACTTACTATCTAAATCAAGAGATTCTTTGAAACCTGGTATAGATACAAATGTAATAGCGCAATTACTTCCTTCATCTAATAAAGCTCCTGTGCTTGTTTTTATATCTTTAAAATTATCTCTATTTAAAACAATTTCTGAAGCAGTTATAAAAGGAACATAAATAGTTCTGTTTTTCCCATTTATAGTTACTTGGCGGCTTTCATTATTTTTTAAGGATAAAGTAATTTTAAATTGACCACTTTTACCTTGAATATCTTGAGGATTTATTTCTTTACCATTTAATTCATATTTAATATCTACATTAATAGGTAAATTCTTGCTAGTTTCACCTTGATAATATAAATCATCATCTTTAACATCCCAAGTTATTTTATCTCCACTAATTTCAGGTTTTTCATCGCCTTTAACATTTTTTATATTACTTAGAGAACTTACATCATGGATAGTTCCAAGAGAAGATGAACTATTAATCCATGCTGATACTATATTTTTATTAACATTACCATTTTCATCTAATATAGAGTATACAGTTTCATCTTTACTTATATTGTTGTCAGCAAAAACACAAGATGAATTACCAAGCATAAGTACTATAGTTGCAAGAGCAACAGATTTATTTTTTATTTCTTTATTGTTCATTTTAATAAACCCCCTATTAATTAATTAGTTTCTTCACATAATTCTTTTTTAGTTATAAAATTTTTACTAGTTTTAACAACGATTCCTTCAAACAATAATAGTATTGCAGGAAGTATAAAAATAATTATAAACATACTAACTATGGCACCTCTTGCCATTAGAGTGCAAAGAGCACTAATCATATCAAGTTTTGAAATTAATCCTACGCCAACAGTAGCGCCGAAGAATGATAGAGCACTAGTTATAATAGAAGGAGCACTTCCTTTTATTGAGCGTTCCATAGCTTCGAATTTTTCATATCCTTCATTTCTTTCCTCTCTAAACCTAGAAGTAAGAAGTATAGCGTAGTCAATAGTAGCTCCCAGTTGTATAGTACCAAGAACTATAGAGGCTATAAATGGTTCTACATTTCCTGTATAATAAGGAATACCTAAATTAAGGAATATAGCACACTGTATAGTAGCAACCAGTATTACTGGAAGTGATGCTGATTTAAATAATAAAGCAATAATAAGGAATATAGCAATAATAGAGGCAGCGCTTACTTTTTTGAAATCTGTATCTGCAATTTTTATTAAGTCTAAAGTAAGAGGTGCTTCACCGCCTACAAGTCCTTCACTATCATATTCATGAACTATTTTATTTAGTTTTTCAATTTGAGCATTACATTCATCAGTAGCTGCTTTATATTTTGAGTTGACTAATACTTGTTCATAACCGTTAGATTTTACTTCGCTTAAAACATCGTCAGGTAAGAAATCTTGATAAACTCTTGGGCCTATATATTTTTCAAGTCCAATAACAGAAGTAATACCATCTAAATTTTCAATTTCCTTAATCATTTTACTTAAATCATTTGGAGAAACACTATCTTTTACTAATATAAAATTAGTACTTTCCATACTGTAATCAGTTTTCATTTTGTTTGTAGCAATAATTGAAGGAAAATCACTTGGTAAACTTTCATCTAAATTATAGTAGACATTAGCATTTTTATATCCAAAATAAGATGGAATAAATATGATTACAAATAAGATAGCTAATTTTTTATAATTCTTGACTATAATTTTAGATACTTTATTAAACTTTGGCATTACTGTTCTATGTTTATATTTTTCAATTTGTTTGTCAAACACAAGTATGAAAGAAGGTAGTACAGTAATAGTACTAAGAACACCAATTAAAACTCCTTTTGCCATTACTAGGCCTATATCTTTTCCAAAGCCTAACTCCATAGCACATAGAGCTAAAAAACCTGCTATAGTAGTAACAGAACCACCAGCAACAGATATAAAGGTATTTTTTATGGCATTTGCCATAGCATTTTTTTTATCTTTTGGACACTTGATTTTTTCTTCTTCGTATCGATGCAATAAGAATATTGAATAATCCATAGTAACACCTAGTTGTAATACAGCAGCTAAGGCTTTTGTTATATAAGAAATTTCTCCAAATATAATGTTTGAGCCAAAGTTATATATTACGGCCATACCAATGCTTGTTAAGAAAATTATTGGTATAACAGATGATTCTAAAGTAAGACTAAGAATAATTAGAATTAAAATACTTGCTGCTAGTATATATAAAGGAACTTCTTTGTCAGCTAAATCCTTGGTATCTTTAAGAATTCCACACATACCACTTAAAAAAGCTTGCTTTCCTGCTATGCTTCTTATAGAAGATACGGCATTTTGAGTTTTTATATCCCCAGTAGCTTTTTCCATTTTTACTATCATCATTGTAGATTTATCCCCGTTGTATAGAAAATCAGTCATATCTTTTGGTAAAATTTCTTTAGGTACTGATAAATCCATAAAATCATCTACCCATAGCACGTCAGCTACACCATCAACCTGAGCAATCTTGTCCTTAACCTTAGAAACGTCTTTATCATCCATATTTTCTACAATTAACATGGCTAGAGTACCACAACCAAAATCATCTTTTAAAAGTTTTTCGGCCTTTGTAGTAGAAATATTGTCTGGCAAATAACTTAAGATATCATAATTAATATTTGTGTTAAAATAACCAAATGCAGATGGAATTAATAAGATTACTGCCAGTAGTAAGATTAACTTACTGTGATTTGCAATTTTTTCTGCAATTCTTCCCATATTTACCCCTCCAAAATATTAGCGTGTTTAGGCACGCCCAAATTTATAACAAAATTATAGGGCGTGCCCAATACTATGTCAACTGTTTTTGGTAAAATTTTCTAATAAGTTTAAAATAAAAAAAGATGAACAACTTTACATTGTTCATCTTAAAATTCGAAATAGTGGAATTTTGCAATTATGTCATTATAATCAAATTTTTTTGCCTCTACCATTGCTTTATCAACGATTTCATTCACTTGTTTATGATCTATGATATTAAGCAATAGTAAACGAGTAGAGGTAATACTTCTTACAATTGAATCGATGTCAAAGTCCTCTTCACCGTGATAATATCTTTTTAATAATTCACATTCCCCTGCATACCCAATAGTAACACTAAAACATATATCTTTTTCTTTTATATCATAATTCATATCTTCAGCCTTTTTCTTGCATAAATCTATTAAAATATTTTGAGCAGCTCTTCTTACAATTTCTATATTAGAACCTTGTAGGTAAATTCTAAATAATTTTTCATTTAAAACTAAAGTATAGGTATAAACACATTGTATTGTAGCATAGCTTAATAATACTTCTGTTTTATCATCGCTACTTTCTATAACATCATCATAAATTTTATTTAAGATTTGTTTAAAAATATGGATTAAAATATCTTCCTTTTTTCTGAAGTAATAATATAAATGACCTCTTCCTATTCCACACTGTTCAGCAATTTGTCTAATAGTTGTTTTATCATAGCCTTGATTTAAAAATAACCCTGTAGATATTTTTAATATATTTTTCTCCATATCACTTATGGTTTGCGTTTTTAATTCATTCATATTAAGACTCCCTTTTAATTAGAATTTATTTAACACTATTATAATACTATATTCTAATTTGGAAAGTTTTTTTTATTTAAATAAAATATTAATTAATATTTAAATAAAAGTAAAAAAATAAGTTACCTAAAATGATTGTCATTATAGGTAACTTTATAAATTAATTTGTAACAGGCGCCACGTAAGTTCTATTTGCTAACTCATCATCAAGCATATAAAGAGCGGCTGGATTATTTTCGCATCTTTTTACTTTTTTTAGTAAAGAGTTAAAGTTATTTTCTTCTTCTACTTGTTCATCAATAAACCATTTTAAGAAACTCATAGTAGCGTGTTCTCTTTCTTCGGTAGCTATATCAGTAATAGCGTAGATTCTACTTGTTACCATTCTTTCATGCTCTAAACCAGTTTCAAATACATCTACCATGTTATCATATTCTTTTTTAGGTTGTTCTACTTCCCCAAGAATCACTTTACCACCTTTTTGGAATACATAATCATATAACTTCATAGCATGATCTAACTCTTCTTTTGCTTGAACTCTAAAAAAATTAGCAAATCCACTTAAGTCAGAAGACTCACAAAATGCAGACATTGCTAAATAAGTATATGAAGAATAGAATTCAAAAGTTATTTGATCATTTAAACTTTTTTCTAGCTTTTCACTTAACATATTTACACCTCTTAATATAATATTTTAACTACTATCATTTTAACATAGCTTATGGAATATTTTGGCCATAAAAATAATTTATATTAAGAAAATAGTATTATTGAAAAGAAAAAATATGGATATAAACAAAAATTTGGTTAAAAATGATAAGTATGTTTTTTTATAGTATAATTATATCTAAATAGAAAAAGGGGTTGAAAAAATGAAAATAATAATTGATGATAAAATTAATGAAAAATGCAACAAGGTGGCCATCGGTTCTATTGAAGCTTATGTTAGCGTTACAGAAAATAATGAAAAATTATGGAACATAATTGATGAAAAAGCAAAGAAAATAGAAAATAGTGTACCTGTTAAAACAATTAATACAATAAAAAATATTGCAAACTCTAGGGCTGCTTATAAATCTTTTGGAAAAGATCCATCTAGATATAGATTATCTTCTGAGGCACTATATAGAAGAATAGCCAGAGGGATTGGTTTATATAGAGTTAATAATGTGGTAGATATAAATAATTTAATTTCTTTAAACTCTGCATACTCTGTGGGAACTTATGATTTAGATAAGATAAGTGGAGATATACATTTTACAATTGCTGAGGAAGGCGAAACTTATGCAGGTATAGGCAAGGGAGAATTGAATATTGCTAATTTACCAGTATTTTATGATGATAAAGGCAAGTTTGGTAGCACAACTTCAGATTCTATAAGAGCCATGATAACCACAGATTCTAAGCATATTTTAATGAACATAATTTCATTCAATGGTGATGAAGAGTTAGATAAATATATGGATGAGGCTTGTGAATATTTAGAAAAATATGCTGATGGAAAAATTTTATGTAAAGAAATAAATAAATGGTAATATAATTAAATAAAAATAATTATTTTTCCAAAGGGTATGGAGAAATTTTAAAAATGGAGATGAGTAGATTGAAAAAAATTCAAAAGCCTAAGATAAATGTTAGTTTAGAAGTAATAAATACTGTAGACCAGTTATTAGAATTAATAGAGGAAGATGAAAAAATTTGTGATAAGTTGATTGAAAATATTGATATTCCAACTATGGATGAGTCTAGGTTATCTTTTGATAGTTGTGTTTTTAAAAATGTGAATTTCGACAATTGTATATTTAGATATATAGACTTATTAGATGTTATATTTGACAAATGCGATCTATCAAATATAGATTTTTCAGAAGGAAGTATATTTAGATCTGAATTCGTAAATTGCAAGATGTTAGGGTGTAAAATTGAAGATGCACATTTAAAAGATTGCTTATTTAAAAATATTTTAGGTGATTACAGTAGTTTTGCTTTCAGTAAATTAAATAAGGTAAGCTTAGAAGGCTCATCTTTTGCTTCAAGTGTATTTATGGAAGTAAAAAATAAATGTTTGAACTTCGATGATTGTGATTTTAAAAAGACAGTCTTTACAAGAACATATTTAGAAGGCGTAAATTTATCTAACTGTGAGATTGATGGAATAGAAATTGGAATACCTGAACTATATAAAGCTAAAGTAAATGCTAGTCAAGGATTAGAATTGGTAAGACTAATAGGATTAATTATAGAATAAACTATAGGAATACATAATAAAATTCTTGAATATAGTCGATTTTTGTTTTAATATATTGTATAAACAATTATGTACAAAGATCTTATTCTTAAGGAGAATGTATGATGAACAAGACTATGAATACTGGCAACAGGTTTTTAGATAGCTTTAAGAGAATATTAGTAAGATTTAAAGAAGCTGGATTTGGCATAGGATTTATAAAAAATTTACCTAAAGTTGCAGACTATTTTAGTGATAGAAATGTATCTTTTTTAGGAAAAGCAAAAGTATTTTTTTCTTTTGTAGCCACACTAATATACTTTGTATTTTCTATAGATGTGATTCCAGAGGCATTGTTTGGGCCATTAGGTTTTTTTGATGATGCCTTTATGATAATATGGGCAATAGGTATAATTCATGAAGAACTGTCCAAGTATAAAGGCCCTCAAGATCCATATGAGAGAAGTGGTAAAAAAGTATATAAAGACCCAAATATAATAGATGATGCTAGCTATAGCATTAAAGATGAAGAATAAAGCCAGTTTTACACTGGCTTTTTTATTGTAATTTCCAGCTACTTTAATTTTAGGGATATAAGTTGGCATAACTGTATGTGTTACAAAGTAGATATATTAGAAAAGTGAAAAAACTATTATATATTAGATAATTTGCATATTATTACATTATACATTGCTTTATTTCAACAAAAACATACAAAAATTTAGTTTTTTCATAAATTTCATTTTTCGAAAAATATTAATATTTGAGTAATTAGATTTCATAAAATTGTTTGTATAATAGAAAAAATGCAATTGAAAAAAATATAACTTAAGGCTATATTTATATTTAAATAAAAAGACATTAGGGAGGATAATAACATGGAAAATAGAAAAATTTTATTTTTCGATATTGATGAAACTTTGCTTTCTCACAAAACGTTTACAATACCAGAAAGTACAAAGAATGCACTTAAAAAAGCAAAGGAAAAAGGCCATTTAATTTTTATAAATACAGGAAGGACAAAATCATTAATAGGTGATGATATAAAGGAACTAGGTTTTGATGGATATGTTTGTGGATGCGGGACTTATATAGAAGTTAACAATGAAGTACTTTATGTTAACAGAGTAAATAAAGAAAAGTATAACGTTATACTAGATTCATTAAAAAAATATGAGCTAAATGCTGTTTTAGAAGGTGAAGAAGCTATATATGTTGACGAAAATGCAGAAGATGACTTTTTATTGTCTAATCTAAGAAAACAAAACTACCCAGTAAAGGTATATGATTTAGAAAATATGACATTTAATAAGATGTTTATTAGGTATGATGATAACAAATATATAGATGATTTCTGTGAAGAAATAAAAGAAATATTCGATTACATAGATCATGGAAAAGGAACGAGAGAATTAATACCCAAAGGACATTCAAAAGGAAGTGGGATAGATTTTTTAATCAATTATTTTAATATAAATAAAGAAAATACATTTGCTTTTGGAGACAGCAACAATGATATACCAATGTTAGAAAGTGCCTCCAATAGTATAGTTATGGGAAATGGCAATCCAGATTTGTTTAAAAAAGCTACATTTGTAACAAAACATATAGATGAAGATGGAATAGAACATGCAATGAAATATTTTGATATTATTGATTAAATATAAACTATATTTACTTTAACTATATTTTTTTAGATTAATAAAGTAGTACTACTTTAATTGACAGCACTTAAGTTAAATGATAGACTCCTTTATAAATACAGATAATTAAATGATAAAAGTAATTTATTAGGGTTAAGGTTATGATTTTTTCAAGATTGAGGGAATAAATTTAAAATTAAAATGTCAGTTTGCTTGATTTTTTGTTTTTAGTAAGGGGTGTAACAAAATGAATGTTTTGGTTATTTCGGAATCAGATATTATTATTGGGGTAGTAGAAGAGATACTAAATAATAGTGAAGATGAAATTGAAGTTATTTCTGTGAAAAAATTAGAACTTATTTGCAATATGCAATACGATAATATTGAAATGATAATAATAGATATAAGGAATGACTATTTGGAATTATTAAGTTTTGTAGAATCTATAAAGTCTATCAATAATCAAATAAAAGTTATTGTGTTGGATATTAGAAAAAGAGGGGCTATTTTTAAGAGAGCTTTAAAAAATGGTGTGGAAGGTTATGTTGCAGACATACCTGACAAAAACGATTTTTCTTCTATTTTACATAGCGTAATCAAAGGCAAAAAGTACTATGATTTAGATTTACTTGAAAAGTTGTTTGAGCACGAAGAAAAACATAGTAGAAATAAGTTAACTAAAAGGGAAGATGAAGTTTTGCAGTTAATTGGAGATGGATGTAATAACAAAGAAATTGGAAATAAATTATATATTACAGAATGTACAGTTAAAAAGCATGTTAGTAATATTTTTGTAAAGCTAAATCTTCGAAACAGAAAAGAAGCAATTTCTTATGTGAAGTTACAAAGTAAAGAATAAAAATATTTATATGGTATTACCTCCAGTAGTACTACCATGCTAATACAAAAAGACTAGACTATGTTTTAGTCTTTTTTTTTATATAATTTTATATAGAACAAAATATAGCAATTTTGATAACATCTTGTAAATATTTCACTGATAAAATTTAAAAGGGGGATGGAGTTTATGAAAAAACTCAAAGGGAAATTTTTATCCCTAGTGATGTCTTTAGTACTTGTATTTAATGTGTTGTGCCCAGTATTTGCAAGTTCTGAGAATCAAACCAATAAAAAGTTAGGCTATCTTGAGGGAAAAACTCCTCAAGGGTATATAACTCTAAGTATAGAAAAATTTACGCTTGGACTAGGTTATATACAAGAGCCTATTATAGTTCCTTATTATGAAGGTGATAATGGCGCTAAGGTTGTAGATAGAGTTCTTGGACCAGAAAACTATAAAGCAACAGGAGATATTGAAAATGCTTTCTATATTTCAGGTGTAAAAGACGATGACTATAGAACAGAAAACATACCAACATATATTTTAGAGAGATTATCAAGTGATCCTACCTCAAGAAAAAAAGATGGATGGTTATGTGCATTTGACTATACTCAAATGTCTGGATGGATGTATACAGTAGCCAATGAATTTCCAAATGTGGGTGTGTCTGAATATGAGCCCAAAAACGGAGATGTAATGAGATGGCAATTTACTGTATATGGATATGGCGAAGATTTAGGTGCATCTTGGGGTTCGATTAAAACAGCAAATAAAGATAAATTAACAACAGCAGTTGCAAAAATAAATAGTGGAGACAATAAATTATCATTATTAAGTAATATAAAAGTAAGAAAAGCTTATGATAAAGCTAATAATGTATTGACAAATATGGAAAGTACGCAAGATGAAGTAGATAATGAATTGAAATCGTTGGAAAGTTCCCTTAAACAATTGGGTGAAAATGATAATATAAATAAACCATCACCATCAGTTGAGGAAGCAATAAGTTCAACTGGAAAACTTATGATAAATACAGTTCCAGAACCAGATTTTGGTACGGGTGGAGGAGAATGGACAGTTCTTTCTCTTGCAAGAGGAAATATCAGCGTTCCCAAAAATTATTATGGAGACTATTACAAAAGAATAGAAGAAAAAGTAAAAAGTGTAGATGGTGTGTTAGACAAGAGAAAATATACAGAGTATTCAAGATTAATATTGGCATTATCTTCTATAGATAAGGATGCAAGAGATGTAGCTGGATATAATATGGTTGCTCCTTTGGCAGATTACCAACAAGTTATATGGCAAGGGATTAATGGACCTGTTTTTGCACTTATAGCTTTAGACACTAGAGACTATAAAATACCAACAGTGCAAGAAGGTAAAGAACAAGCTACAAGAGAGAAATATATTGATTATATATTAAGTAAAGAGATAAAGACTGGTACTGATGAAGCAGGAGGATGGGCATTAACTGGAACTACACCAGATCCAGATATAACAGCTATGGCACTACAAGCCCTAGCACCATATAAAGATAATGAAAAAGTAGCTCCTTTTATAGAAAGAGCATTAACTAAGCTTTCTAATATACAAAAAGAAAATGGTGGTTATGCAAGTTGGGGAACTGTAAATAGTGAAAGTATAGCTCAAGTTATAGTTGCTTTGTGTGAACTAGGCATAGATCCAACAACAGATGTAAGATTTATAAAAGAGAAAAACTGGTTATTAACAGCAATTATGGAATATTACTGTGAAGGTGGAGGATTTAAGCACACATTAAGTGGTACAGTAAATGGAATGGCCACAGATCAAGCAATGTATGCACTTGTGGCTTATCAAAGATTTTTACAAGGTAAAAATAGCCTTTATGATATGACAGATGTAATTTCTATGTCACTAAGTGATGTGGCTTTGCAAAAAAATGAAAGTAAGAAACTAGAATTAAAGATAAATGGAGGATTCACACCTAAAGATATATACTGGTCTACAGATGATGATAAAATAGCAACAGTTTCTCAAGAGGGAACTATAGAAGGTATGGGTGTAGGTACTACTAAAGTACATGCCTACGTAAATGGTCAAGATATATCTTGTAATGTAAATGTTCAATCTAAACTTACTGGGGTAAAAATTAGTAAAACTGAATTATCTTTAGATTTAGATAAAACTTCTACATTAATTGCTACTGCTGATCCAGTAGATGCTATGGGAGATGCTACTGCAATATGGAAATCAGAGGACGAATCAATTGCAAAGGTTGATAAAAATGGGTTGGTAACAGCAGTTGGAGCAGGAAGGACAAATATAGTAGCACAAATAGGAGAATTTACTGCTAAATGTAGCGTTACAGTAAATATACCTATAACAAAAGTTACTATAAATCCAAGTACAGCTAAAATATCTGTAAATAAAACTATAAAACTTTCTGCAATTACAGAACCAGATAATTCAACAGTAGATAAAACAGTTACTTGGACAACTTCTAGTAGTTCAATAGCAACGGTAGATAAAAATGGTGTAGTAACTGGCAAAAAAGCTGGAACTACAAATATATATGGTAAAGTCGGCGGAAAATCTGCTTACTGTAAAGTAACTGTTATAAGTGAAGATGAAGAAACAGCAAGTTCTGTTATAGAAAAAATCAATATAATAGGAGACGTTACTTTAAACAACAAAGAAGAAATTGAAGAAATAAGAAATGCATATAATTCTTTAACAGATGAACAAAAAAAATATGTTACTAATTTAAATAAATTACTTAAAGCTGAAGAAACAATAAGTAAATTAGAAATAGAAAAAGTAAAAACTATTATTTCAAAAATACCAGATGAAATAACTTTGAATGATGAAGATGCAATAAAAGAAGCAAGAAAAGCATATGATTTATTAAAAAAAGAGCAACAAGAACTACTAAATACTGATATGACAAACAATATAAGTAAAATAAAAAATGCAGAAAATACAATTATTAGTATAAAAGCAGTTAATAAAGCATTTGTAGATAATGTTGTAAAAGCTATTAATAGTATTAATTTGAGTAATGGGTATAGTGATAAAAATAAAACGGACATATTATCAGCAAAATCAATGTATGACTCATTAAGTGAAGATCAAAAATTACTAATAGATAACTCAACAGTGTTAAAGTTAAATAAATGCATAGAAGAAATTAAGGATTTGGAAATAAATAACTTTGTAAGCTTGGTTGAAAAAATTCAAAGACCAGCATTAGAGAAAGATATGGAAAATGTAGTAATTGCAATAAGTGCACATGGGAATATGGATAATAGTGTGAAAAATAATAATAAGGTGAAAACTGCAAAAGCTATGCTTGACGAAATAGTACTAGAAATAGGAAAAGACAATGTAAATAAAGAAAATGCTTCAATGCTTGCAAAGGAATTTGCAGATTTACAACTACCTTTAAAATACGATAGAAGTACTGTTGAAAAAGTTAAGATGTTAATAAATAGATATGAGTCGTTAAATTCTAAATCTAAAAAATACTTTGATGCAAATAGCTCAGCAAAAGAATCTTATAACAAAGTCATAACAAATTTAGAATTAATTAAAAAAGCTGATGAATTTGATAATAAAGTAAAAGATGCTTCTTTAATAGTTACTAATAAAAAACAATTGGAAGAAGCAAAGTTACTTTTAAGTGACTTTAAAAAACTTAGTAAGGAAGTACAAGATTATATATTAACAGTAGATAAAATAAATAATTTAAAAGACTTAGTATTAAAAGGTGAATCAGATTTAAAAGGGGCTACTAAGGTAGATGAATTAATAAGTAAAATATCATCAAAAATAACAGAAAATGATTATAAGCAAATAAGAGAAGTAAAATTAGCTTATGATAAATTAAGTAATGAACAAAAAAATTATGTGGAAAAAATAGACAGGTTAAATAGTGCAGTAAGTCAACTAAAAGTTAAGTTTGATAACAACATGACTATAAATAATATTAAATACAATGCAACTATAATTAAAGGTAAAGGACAAGGTGGTGCTAAAGTACAAGCTTATGTTGGAAATAAACTAATAGGATCTTCAACAGTTTTAGCTGATGGAACTTATTCTATAAAAATATCAAAGCAAGCAGGAGGAACAAAAATTACTGTAAAGATGATTAAAGATGGGTACATATCACAGACACTATCAAAAACAGTATTAAAGCAAATAAAAACTTTTACAGTAAATAGAATAAAACCAAAGGATAAATTAGTAACAGGAAAATGTATGTCAGGAGCTATAGTTAGAGTATATTCAAATAATAAAGAAATAGGAAAAGCAACAGTAGATAAAAATGGTAAATACTCTGTTAAAATACCTACTCAAAAACTATATTCTAAAATAAATGTTAAAATTTCAAAATCAGGATATTATACACAAGGAAAAACTACAACAGTTTTAAAAGTGTTCTCTGAAAAACTTATTGCAAATTCAATTAAATCAACATCAACAAAAATTAGTGGAAAAGGTGAACCTGGAGCAACTATTAGAGTTTATGTAAATGAAAAACTAATAGGTAAATCAGTTAGAGTTAGTAAAAATAGTACTTATTCAATAAACATACCAAAACAAAAGAAAAATACTAAAATAACTATAAAAATGAGTAAAACAGCCACAGCAAGTGTAGATAAAGATAGAGTTGTAAAATAATTAAATGTCATCAAATAATTTTATTTAATATAAAATTTACCCTTTTTAATAAATCCTCCATATATGGAGGATTTATTTATATAAATAGTAGCAAGGGTAAGTAGTACTACTAAAGTAACTTTAGTGTAATCTTATTGTTAATTTATTGATAAGAAATGTGTGAATAACTATAATCAAGTGAGTAGTTAGAAAACTTTTATTAAGGGGTGATTTCATGAAAAGATTAGAATCTAAAATAGGTAGAATGTTATCAGTATTAATGGCATTTATTTTAACTTTTGTTATGTGTTTTTCTATGCCACAAAGTGCTGAAGCAGCTTCTGTTCCAAAGGGATACGTTACAGTTAGTATGGAAAAATTTACTTTAGGACTTGGTTATATTGTAGAACCAGTAAGAGTTCCCATATATGAGGGAGATACTGGTGCAAAAATTATAACTAGACTAATGGATGAAAATTTGGGAAAAGGAAGCTATAAACATACTGGAAGCATAGGGGACCAATCAGGTGTAGTAGGACAAACATTTTACTTAGCAAGTGTAAAAGACAGAGATAAAAGAGAGGCTAAAATACCAAAATATATTTTAGATGTGTGTGATGAGCCCTATGGAAGAAATGAAAAAGACTGGTTAGGTGAGTTTGATTATACATTTATGTCAGGCTGGATGTATGCTGTAAATAATTGGTTTCCTAATTATGGATCAGGACAATACAAATTAAAAGATGGAGATGTAATGAGATGGCAATATACTGTTTGGGGGTATGGCGCAGATTTAGGATCAACATTTATGTCTGGTGATAGCGGTACAGATGCATTGGTAAATGCAGCAAATAAAGACAAGTTAACTACAGCTATTGCTAAAATAAATAGCTCAGATAAAAAGGAATATATTTTACAAGATAAAGATGTAAAATTAGCTTATGATAATGGGTACAAAGTATTACAAAATATGGAATCTAAACAAGATAAAGTAGATGATACTTTGGCTACTTTAAATAAAGCCTTGGATAATGTTGAAATTCCTAAAACATTATCTGTTAGTACAATATCAAATCAAGAATATACAGGAAAAGAAATAAAACCATGGGTAACAGTAAAAGATGGAAGTAAAAAATTAAAATCAGGTACAGATTATACATTATCCTATAGCAATAATAAAAAAGTAGGAACAGCTAAAGTAAAAGTAATAGGTAAAAATAATTATAAAAAACTTGGAAAGGAAGTAACATTTAAAATTTCACCAAGGAAAGTAAAAAATGTAAAAGCTTCTGCAACAACTTCATCAGTTAAACTTACTTGGGACAAAGTACCCCAAGCCAGTGGATACAGAATTTACAGATACAATTCTAAAACTAAATCTTATGACCATATTTCTACTATAAGTAAGAACAGCACTACTTCATATACAAATTCAAAAAGAAGTCCTGTAACAAGTTATTCTTATAAAGTAAGGGCATATACAACAGATAGTAAAAAGACTTATTATGGCAATTTTAGTGATGTAAAAAAAATAACTACAAAACCATCAACTCCAAGTATTAAATTAAGAGCAGGAAGTAAAAAAATTAAAGTATCTTGGAATAAGATAACAAATGCAAGTGGATATGAAGTTTATAGATCAACTAGTAAATCTGGAAAATATTCAAAAATAAATACCATAACTAAGGGGTCTACATTATCATATACAAATAGTAAACTTACAAAAAAGAAAGCTTATTATTATAAAGTTAGATCCTATAAAACTATTGATGGAAATAAAGTTTATAGTTTATTCAGCACTGTAAAATATACAAAAGTAAAATAGGTGAAATTAATAAAAAAAATGATAGTTTATTGAAAAATTATAATAAAATAATATTTTTAAGTTAGGATAATAGGATATTTATCCTAACTTTTTTAATAAAAAATGAATTTTAAAGTAGTATACAAGGTAGTACTACTGTAGTAACTTAAGTATACTCTTTACTTTATTTTATTGTACATAAATAAAATAAAATCTACCATTTAAATAGGTTGAAATAATCATTCTAAAATTTTATATAAAGGGGGAAAGATTTTGTTTAGGAATAGAATATTAAAAAAAGTAATATGCATATTGACATTTTTAGTAATGGTAACTACTTGCTTAAGTGGATCTTATGCATTATCGTTAAAAACTCCCAATCCAAGTGTTAAGGAGGCTATAAATAATACAGGTATATTGATCCACAAAAATACACCGGACCCAAATGTAGGGACATTTAGTGGTGAATGGTCCATACTATGTTTAGCAAGAGGTGGAATTAAAATACCACAGTCTTATTATGATAAATATTATTCAAATGTAGTTAAAACCCTAAAAGAATGTGATGGTGTTTTGCATAATATAAAATATACAGAGTACTCTAGGGTTATTCTAGGTTTAACATCCATAGGAAAAGATCCTAGAAATGTTGGAGGATATAATTTACTTGAAAAATTAGCAGATTTTAGTAAAGTAATAAAACAAGGTATAAATGGCCCAATTTTTGCTCTTATAGCTTTTGACACTAATAATTATGAGATACCAATAGTTGATGGTGTAAAAGTTCAAACGAGTAGAGAAAAACTAATTGATTATATTTTAAACAAAGAAATTGATGGAGGTGGATGGGCACTTAGAGGAAAAACTCCAGATCCAGATATTACTGCAATGGCCTTACAATCATTAGCGCCATATAAAAATGAAGAAAAAGTTAAGCCGTATATAGATAGAGCTATTAAAGTATTATCAAAATTACAAAATGATAAGGGGGGATACTCTAGTTGGGGAACTACAAATAGTGAAAGTGTTGATCAGGTTATAGTGGCGCTATGTGCACTTGGTATAGATCCAGGAAAAGATGAAAGATTTATCAAAGGCGATTGCTGGTTAATATCTAATTTAATGAGATTTTATGTTAAAGGTGGCGGATTTAAACATGTGGAAAATATGGAAATAGACGCAATGGCTACTGATCAAGGAATGTATGCATTAGTAGCATACCAAAGATTTTTAGATGGTAAAAATAGACTTTATAATATGACAGATGCAAAAGGAACATTATCCACTGGAGAAAATCCTGATTTAGTCAAGCCTAGTGATGATAAAGACAATAACAAAGAAAATAATAATCAAAATTCATCTGGGGGGACGATAAATCAGGACAGTAATTTGCCTAGCAAAGGAGTTAGTAGTTCTTCAGCAAGTAATAGATCAACTAGTTCAGGTAGTTCAAATACTTCACCCAATACAAGTAGTTCATCTAAAAACAAAAAAGATGCTACTATAAACTTTAAAATTATTTATGAAGGTGAAAAAGATGGTTTGATTCCTGAAAATAAAAAATGCATAGTTGTAGAATTCCCTAAAAGAGATGATCAAGTAGGGGTAATGTATAATGAAAAAAATAATTTGTATTATAGCGAAGAATTATCAAAATTAAGCAAATCACCTACATATATAGGTCTTATTAGTAAAGATAGTAAAAAAGGAGATTTAATAAATATGGAAAAATATAAGTTTATGAAAGAAAAAGGAGAAGAAATAATATTTGGAGATTTGAATAATGACAAAATAGTTAATGGTCAAGATTTATTGAATTTACAATCAGTTCTAAATGGAAAGATAAAAATTTCCAAGGATAAAGAAATTATAGCGGCAAATGTGACGATAGATTCTAAAATTGATAATGGAGATATTGATAGCATAATAAATAAGTTTGTAAGTAATAAAGATTATAAAGCCTTTGGAATATACAAAGATGAGAATAAAAAAGACAAAGAATCGGATAAAGTAAGTGAGGAATCTTAAATGTTAAATAATTTGGATAAAAAACAAAAATATACCATATTAATTTTGCTTTCTATTTTAGCAATTGTAATAGGAATTTCTTATATTGTAGTTATAAATTCACAAGAAAAAAATACTAAAAATGATATAGATAACAACAGTGAAATAAAAAAAGAAGTATCAATATCATTGAATGGAGATAGTATTTTATCTAAGAATAATAAAAATACTTTTAAATTAAAGTTAAAGATGTCACAGATACCTTCTAATATATATTCAAGTGCAAGTTTTTCTATTTCTTTTGATAAAAATAAAGTTGAATTTGTTGATATAGAAAAAGGTGATATATTAACTTACTCATCTAATTCACCATCTTGGGAATATGATGTAAAAGCAAGTAATAAAAGAGGTCAAGTTAATATTATTTATCTGGATTCTACAGGAGGAAAAGAATCATTTACTAGTAAATCTATAGTAGAAGAAAGCAAAAATAATATTTTAATATTAGAATTTAAATTAAAAGATGATGTTGAAAGTGGAGAAAATATAAGTTTTAAGATAAAAGATGCAGTTTTTGCAACTGTTAATGGGGACAAAGACAATTCAAGTTTATCAACAAAAAATAAAAATATTAAATTTGAAGACTGCAATATAAAAATAGAGTAATTTGCTAGGGGGATGAGAAAAATGAAGCAGATAAAAAAAATAGTCATATCCTTACTTTTGATTATGGTTTTTGCTGTTACAGGATGTAATGTAGTTAGTGGTGGTGAAGGCAGTGGAGTTTCTGGAGATAATAGTAAGATTCCTGAAAATGGAGTAGTCACTGCACAAACATTTGAAAAAATAAAAGATAGTGGAGAAATGGCCTTATTTGAAAGTAATAATAAAGATTTTTCTTATGAATGGATGTTTTTGGCTAGTGATATTAAAGAACCTAAAGATATAAACTTAAAAGTTAATTCAGTAAGTGAAAATATAGATTTAGTAAAAGAAAAATCTAAATCAGATATAGTTTATGGGTTTTCTTTTGAAGAAACTTCAAGTTTAGAAAGCAGCACCGCTTTATCAATTATATTTAATAGTAAGTTAAAGTGTAGTGCAGCAGATATATATAAGCTAAAATCAGATAAATTAGAAAAAGTAACTACAGCTACGGTAGATTTTTCATCAGATAAAACAACTATTAACTTTAGTATAAAAGATCGAGAAGGAACATTTTATATTGTAGGAAGTGATCCAAAACAAGCAGCAATAGATGCAGATACTGATGGAAGTAGTTCAGAGAGCTCAGAGAGTTTAAATGGTGGAAGTAGTAATTCCAGTAAGAGTGACAAATCAAAACAAAGTTTAGAATATAAAAAGCAGATGGGAATTAATGTAGAAGAGGGGACTCCAGGGAAAGATGGAAAAGATAAATATTTAACAGATCCAACTCCAGCTGGAAAACCTAAACCTTTTGAATGGAATGAAGGTGGAAATAAAGTTGACAAAAGTAAAGTAGCAGGATATGTAACTTTATCAATAGATTGTAAGACTTTATTAAAACCAGCAAATAGAAAGGTTGCAATAGAAAATGGAAAAGGAGATATGATTCCATCAGATGGAATTATATATAAAACTAAAAAAGTTAAGTTTTATAAAAATGAAACAGTATTCGATGTTTTATTAAGAGAAGTAAAAGATAATAAAATTCATATGGAATTTTCCATGACTCCCATTTATAACAGTAATTATATAGAAGGTATTCATAATTTATATGAGTTTGACGGAGGAGAATTAAGTGGATGGATGTATCAAGTTAACGGATGGTATCCTAATTACGGATGTAGTAGATATAAATTAAAAAATAATAATAAGATAAAATGGAGATATACTTGTGATTTAGGTCAAGATGTTGGATGTGATTGGATGGCAAATAAAAAATGATAAACTCTTTTAAATCTTACCATCCAATTGTGAATTTTTATTATTTTACAGTAGTAATATTATTTAGCATGTTTTTCATGCACCCTGTTTTTTTAGGTATATCTTTTATTACATCATTTATTTACTCTATTTGTTTAAATGGAGGAAAAGCTGTAAAGTTTAATATAGTATATATGATACCATTTTTAGTATTTTGTGCAGTAATAAATCCGGCCTTTAGTCATGCAGGAGTAACTATTCTTGGATACTTTAGTACAGGAAACCCATTAACCCTAGAATCTATTGTTTATGGTATAGCAGCAGCAACTATGTTTATATCAATGATTCTTTGGTTTTCTTGTTATAACGCAGTAGTATGTTCAGATAAATTTATATATCTATTTGGACGAATAATACCAGGATTATCACTTATTATATCTATGGTATTAAGATTTGTACCAAAGTATAAGGCACAAATTAAAGTAATATATAATTCACAAAAATGTATAGGCAGAGATGTTAGTAACGGAAATATAATAACTAAGGCTCTTAATGGAATAAAAATTTTATCTATAATGATGACTTGGGCATTGGAAAATGGGATAGAAACAGCTGATTCAATGAAATCAAGGGGGTATGGTCTTAAAGGAAGAACTAGTTTTTCAAATTATAGATTTGATAATAGGGATAAAATTGTAATAACTATAATGATTTTTTTTACAATAATAATTTTAATAGGTCATTCTAGGGGAGAAAACACTATGATTTATTTTCCTGCCATAAAAACGGTTCCTATTACAATATTTAGTATAATTGATTATACTGCATATTTTCTTTTATGTATTATCCCAGTGATTCTTGATATTAAGGAGGAAATAAAATGGAGACATTTAGAATTGAACAATTAGCTTTTTCTTATCCTAATATGGAAAAACTAGCTTTAAAAAACATAAATTTAACTATTGATTCTGGAGAATTTGTAGTAATTTGTGGAAAGTCAGGCTGTGGGAAAAGTACATTAATAAGACATTTAAAAACCGTACTTACACCTTATGGAAAAAGAGAAGGTGATATATATTTTCAAGGGAAATTGCTTGATTTAGTTGATGATAGAACTCAGTCATCACAAATAGGGTATGTATTGCAAAGCCCTGAAAATCAAATAGTAACAGATAAAGTATGGCATGAATTAGCTTTTGGTCTTGAAAGTTTAGGTTATGACAATAATACCATTCGACTTAGAGTAGCAGAAATGGCTAGTTTCTTTGGTATACAAACTTGGTTTAGAAAAAATGTAACAGAGCTTTCTGGTGGACAGAAGCAATTATTAAATTTAGCTTCAATTATGGCAATGCAACCATCTGTACTAATTTTGGATGAACCAACTAGTCAACTAGATCCTATAACAGCTAGTGATTTTTTAAAGACTATAAAAAAAATTAATGAAGAGCTGGGAATTACAATAGTAATGGTAGAACATGATTTAGAAGAAGTTTTTAATATGGCTGATAGAATAATACTTATGGACGCTGGCGAAGTAATTATTGATGATAAGCCAAAGAATGTGGGGAAAAAAGTAAAGCAATTAATGCCGGATATGTTTGAGGCAATGCCATCTCCTATAAAAATAGCTTCTTCTTTAAATATAAATGAAACACCTATTACTGTAAAAGAGGGACGATATTTTATTAATGAATTATTTGTAAATGAAGAAGTAGCATATACAAGAGTAGAAGATGATAAAGAATATAATAATATATACTCAGATAAAGCAGCAATAAAAATGAAGGATGTTTGGTTTAAATATGAGAAAGATGGCAATGACATTGTAAAAGATTTAAACTTTGAAGTTAAAGAAGGTGAGTTTTTCTGTGTAGTAGGAGGTAATGGTACGGGAAAAAGTACAACAGTTTCACTAATATGTGGAATAAACAAACCTTATAGAGGCAAAGTAGAAGTTTTTGAAAAAAATATAAAAGAATATAAAAATAAAGAGTTATTTAATAATAATATAGCTATTCTTCCTCAAGATCCTCAATCTTTATTTGTAAAAAATACAGTAGAAAAAGATTTATATGAAATGTTTCCAAAGTTGGGAATTAGTAAAAGGGAAAAAATAAATAAAATAGCAAAGATATCTAAATTAGTTGAAATAGAAGATTTATTAAATCACCATCCATATGACTTAAGCGGTGGAGAGCAACAAAGAGCAGCTTTGGCAAAAGTATTGCTTTTAGAACCTAAACTATTAATACTTGATGAGCCAACAAAAGGCTTAGATGCTCATTTTAAGGTTAAGTTTGCTAAAATAATAAATAAATTAATAGAAAATAAAGTAACAGTAGTTATGGTATCTCATGATATAGAATTTTGTGCAAGTTATGCTCATAGATGTGCTCTTTTCTTTGATGGAAGTATTGTAACTAGTAATACACCAAATAAGTTTTTCTCGGGAAATAGTTTCTACACAACTGTAGCAAATAGAATGAGTAGGCAGGTATTTGAAAATGCTGTAACATGTGAGGATGTGATAACTTTATGCAATGGGAACAAGGAAGCAATGCTACAAACATTAGCTTAGTAGATAATCTATGTGACAATATTAACTCTATAGAAGAAAAAAAGAAGAAAATATATATAAAAGAAGAAAAAAAAGAGAAAATAAAAAAAAGAAGTAGGCGCTATTATTTTGCTAGAAATAGAGTTGCAAAAAGGACTTTAGCAAAAGATTCTAAATTAAGTAAAAGAACTTTTGTAGCCATGTTTATAATATTACTTGCTATACCATTCACTATATATTTAGCTGTTTTTCATGGAAATCAAAGAGAAAATTATTATGCAACTAGTCTTATTATAGTTATAGAAACCATGATACCATTTTTTATGGTATTTGAAGATAGGGATCCTCAGGCTAGAGAACTTGTTGTAATATCGGTGTTAGCAGCTATAGCGGTAGCTGGGAGAGGTGCATTTTTTATGCTGCCTCAGTTCAAACCTGTTGCAGCTATAGTGATAATAGCAGGAGTTTGTTTTGGAGGGGAAGCAGGTTTTTTAGTAGGAGCTGTTTCTGGAATTGTGTCTAATTTCTTCTTTGGGCAGGGACCTTGGACTCCATGGCAAATGTTTGGTTTTGGAATAATAGGATTTATAGCAGGGCTATTATTTAAAAAAGGAATGTTAAAAAAGAAAAAACTGTCCTTATGTATATATGGAGGTATTTCCACATTCTTTATATATGGTTTTTTATTAGACACTGCATCCATATTTATGTTTTCAGAAAAAAATGTAACAAAAGCAGGGGCTATATCAGTATACATAAGTGGTATACCATTTAATATAGTCCATGGTATATCAACAATATTTTTCTTGTTTATACTTAGTAAACCTATGATAGAAAAGCTTGATAGAATAAAGGTAAAATACGGATTAATTGAACCATAAAAAATAATGCTCCTCTATGAGGAGCATTATTTTTTAGTATAAAGCAAGATTAGATTTTAATTCATGTTTTTGTTTTGAATTTTATGTTTGGCCAACTATTTTACCGGTATCTTTTAAATCATATCCTCCAAGTCCTTCAAGCTCATATTTGAATTCTTTAGAAGATAGAATATCAATAATAGATTTATAAACTGGATTATCTAAATCGGATTTTTTTATTACTAAGTCGTAACGTTCTTTTTGAAGAGGAACAAATTCAATATTATCCACTTGTTTCGAAACCTTTTCATTACCAATTCCCACATCAGCACCACCTCTAGCAACATAGCTAGCAACGCTAAGATGAGATGTTTCTTCATTTTCATATCCATTTATATCAGTAGATATATTAAGTGAATGAAGTTTTCCATCAAGCAATACTCTAACTCCTGAACCTTTTTCTCTATTAATCATAGTAATGTCATTTCTGCTTAAATCATTCCAATTTTTTATATTTTTAGGATTACCTTTTTTAACATAAAACCCTTGTGTTCTATAAGCAATATTAATTAAAATACAAGGCACACCTGGTAATAACTTTTTTACAAAATTAGTATTATATGTATCCGTTTCCATATCCCAAAGATGACAAGAAGATATGGAAACTTTGTTATTATACATGTCGTATAATCCATTATAGCTGCCCATATGAGAACGATATGTTCTTATATTTTTTGTTTTAACTTCTATAATTCTACATAATATATCTAAAATAATATCTTGGCCAGAAATTATAATTTCTCCACTTTTTGTAGCAGAAGGTTCCATATTAATAGTAGGTTCAAATAAGGGTATGGAATTATTTATAAATGTATTTTTTTGACTATTTATATAATTTTCCACATCACTTTTATCAATTCTTATTTTTCTACCAACCTTATAAGAGGGAAGCTCTCCTCTCTTTATCATTTCATAAACTGTATTTTTTGTAATGTTTAACATTTCAGCAACTTCTATTGCATTTAATGATGAGTTCATAACAAACACCTCCCTAGAAATATTGTAACATAAAATATTTTTTTTACTAAATATTCTAAAAAATGTATAAACTTGTTGATATAAAAGTATCAAATATATACAATATAAATTATAAAACATGACATAATGTTACGAAACATAATAAAACATAATAGAGGGGGATGTTTATGAAAGTTTTAAGAAAGTTAGGAATAATGGGTCTCGTTTTAGGTTTAGCCCTAGGAGTAGTTGGGTGTTCTAGCAACAGTGAAGACAAGAGTAAGAAGGATGACACAACAAGTGAAGAGGGAGTAACTTTAAATATATCTGCAGCAGCGTCTCTACAAGAGGCAATGACTGAATTAGAAACAAAATTTAAAGAAATAGATCCAAGTGTAAAACTAGAAGTTAACTTAGGATCTTCTGGAGCTTTACAGCAACAAATAGAGCAAGGCGCTGCTTGTGATGTGTTTATATCAGCAGGTGAAAAACAAATGAAAGCATTAGAAGAAAAGGATTTGTTATTAGATGGAACAAATAAAACTTTATTAACTAATGATTTAGTATTAGTTGCTACTAAAGGAAAAACAGTTAAAGATTTAGAGAGTTTATCATCTGATAGTGTGAAACATATAGCTATGGGAGATCCAGAGTCAGTTCCAGCAGGTAAATACGCTAAAGAAGTTCTAGGTAATACAAAGTTATATAATAAAGTAGAAGATAAACTTGTTCTTGCAAAAGATGTAAAAGAGGTTTTATCTTGGGTACAACAAGGAAATGCCGATGTTGGATTTGTTTATTTGAGTGATACTGTAGGTGCTGATAAAGTAGAAGTTGTTTTAACTACAGACAAAGATACTCACTCACCTATAAATTATCCAGTTGCTGTGATGAAAGAAAGTAAAAAGCAGGACAAAGCTAAAGAATTTGAGAATTTCTTATTAAGTGATGATGGACAGGCTGTTCTTGAAAAATATGGATTTAAAAAAGCTAACTAGATTATAGAATTGGAGGAAGTATAATGAATGCAGGTTTAACACCACTTTGGATATCAATAAGGACATCTTTATTAGCAACGTTTATAACATTTTTTGTAGGAATAGGAAGTGCTTATTTAGTAGCAAATTATCAAGGTAAGTGGAAAGGCCTAATAGATAGTTTATTTACTTTACCTCTTGTACTTCCTCCAACAGTGTTAGGTTTCTTTTTACTTCTTTTATTTGGTAAAAATGGACCTATGGGGAAAGTACTAGCACTTATGGACAAAAGCATAATTTTTACATGGAGTGCTACTGTTATTGCAGCAACAGTTGTTGCCTTTCCAATGATGTATAGAAGTGCAAGATCAGCTTTTGAGCAGATTGATATTAATTTAATTTCAGCAGCTAAGACCCTAGGACTTAGTAATTGGAAAATTTTTTATAAAATTGCAATACCCCTTGCTTGGCCTGGGATAATAGGTGGGCTAGTATTATCCTTTGCAAGGGCATTGGGAGAGTTTGGAGCAACACTTATGATAGCAGGTAATATTCCAGGCAAAACGCAAACAATGCCTTTGGCCATATTCTTTGAAGTTCAAGCTATGGATTATAAAGGAGCTATGCTTTGGGTAATGACTATCGTAGCTATTTCAGTAGTAATGATACTTATATTAAATAAATGGTCTGACAAGCAACAAGAAATTGTAGGGAAGAGGGGTTAAGGTATGTCACTAATAGTAGATATAGAAAAAGACTTTGGCTCCTTTTCTCTAAAAGTTAATATAAATCAAGAAAGTGGCGTTTTAGGTTTTTTAGGAGAGTCAGGTTGTGGGAAAAGTATGACTTTGAAATGTATAGCAGGAATTGTTAAACCAGATAAAGGTAAAATAATTTTAAATGGAAGGGTATTTTTTGATTCACAAAAGAAGATAAATATTCCTCCCCAAGAACGTAAAGTAGGTTATTTATTTCAAAATTATGCATTGTTCCCTCATATGACGGTAAAAGAAAACATTGAAATAGGATTAGGTAATTTTAGTAAAGAGGAAAAAAGTAAAATAGTAAAAGACTATCTTCGCAAAATGAAACTAGAAGGATTTGAAAAAAGATATCCTTATCAGTTGTCAGGTGGACAAAAACAAAGAATAGCATTTGCTAGAGCGTTGGCTTGTAATCCAGAAGTACTTATTTTAGATGAACCATTTTCTGCACTGGATTATCATTTGAAAAGTAATATGGAAAATGAATTAATAGATATTATTAATGATTTTAAAGGTCATATTGTATATGTTACTCATGATATAAGTGAATCTTATCGTATATGTGATGATATAGTTGTATTTAATAAAGGTTTAGCTATAAACAAAAGATCTAAAAAAGACTTATTTAAGCACCCTATGTCAATGACAGAAGCAATTATCACAGGTTGTAAAAATATTTCTGAAATAGATATAATTGATGGAAAAAGAGTATTTGCAAAAGAATGGGGAATAGAATGTACTTTATCGCAAGATGTAATAGACAAAGCAAAATATATTGGCATTAGAGCACATCATATGAGAATAGTTAAAAATAACCTTCAATTTAGCAGAGAAAATTTATTTCAACTCTCAGTAGTAAAAGTTTTTGAGAGTTCCTTTACATATATAGTATATGTGAAAAATTTGGAAAATGAGAATTATAGTACAATACAATTAGAAACTAATAAAAATATAGAACCTTTAAAAGTTGGAGATAAGATTTTTGTAAAGTTTGATGAAAATTGCTTATTTGATTTTTGTTAAAATTAATATTAATATAATGGTTGTAATGTAAAGTGAATAAAAAAGTGTAGATTTTGTATATAGTTCAAAATCTACACTTTTTTTTATTTTTATGATAATATAATATTGTAAATAAAAATGAAAAAGGAGAGTTGTTTTTGAAAAATAATAAGAGCATTGTGGGAGAACTTCTTTATAAATAAGGAGTAACCGCAAAATACTATCCTTATTTATAAAGAAGTCTTTTTTAATAAGATTGATATATAAATAAAGGAGATTAAAATGAATTTAGATACATTTGAAAAATTACAATTAAATGAAGTTAAAGAATTAGTAAAAGTATACTGTGTAAGTTCACTTGGGAAAAGTCTTATAGATAAATTAGAACCTAGTGGAAATTATTTTGTTGTCAAGAAAAAGCTAGAGGAAAATAAAGAAGCAAGAAAAGTACTGGAAAGTAGTAATCATGTACCATTAGAAGGATTATTTAATATATACCCTGTAATATATAAAGTAGAAAAGGGAATGGTTTTAGATACTGCAGAACTTATTTCTTGTGAAGATTTCTTAAGAGGATGTAGAAAAATAAAATCATTTATGTTGGATAAGGAATTTTATTCGCCTACATTAAGTTCTTATGCATTAAATATAACAGAATGCGAAAGCATAGAAGAAGAAATTAAATTTTCAATTAAAAATAATAAAATTTCTAGTGAAGCTAGTAAAGAATTGAAGAAAATTAGACGGAGTATAGATATATGCGAAGGTAGAATAAAGGAAAAGTTAAATAAATTTTTAACATCATCTACTAATAAAAAGTATATACAAGAATTTATTATAAGTAAAAGAGATGATAGATTTGTAGTACCTATTAAATCATCTTTTAAAAATGAAGTTGATGGAACAATTTTAGATACTTCTTCAAAAGGTTCAACGGTGTTTATTGAACCATCATCCATAAGCAAATATTCTTTAGAGTTAATTACATTAAAAAGTGAAGAATCTATAGAAGAATATAAGATTTTATCATATATTACAGAATTGATTTATGACAAAGTTAGAGAGATTAAGTTGAATATGGAAATAGTTTCTCAGTATGATATGGTATTTGCCAAGGCTAAATTTAGTCAAAATAATAAATGTATTACACCAAAGATAAATAATAATGGATATACTAATATTATTAAAGGAAAGCATCCTTTGTTAAAAGGTGATGTAGTGCCTTTGGACTTTCAAATAGGTAATAAATATAGAAGCTTAATTATAACAGGACCTAATGCAGGTGGAAAAACTATTACTCTAAAAACTGTAGGTATTTTAACTTTAATGACACAGTGTGGTTTTGATATACCTGCTATGGAAAATACTGAAATTAGTGTATTTGAAAAAGTATTTGTTGATATAGGAGACAATCAAAGTATAGAAAATGCACTTAGTACTTTTTCCTCTCATATAAAAAATATAGCTGATATTATGAGAGAGGCTAATAAAAGTACTTTAATACTATTTGATGAAATAGGTTCTGGTACGGACCCTAATGAAGGAGCAAGTTTAGCTATTGCACTTCTTGAAGAATTTTATCAAATGGGCTGTATTATGATATCATCAACTCACTATGAAGAAATTAAGCATTTTGCTAATAAGCATCCTGATTTTGAAAATGCAGGAATGATGTTTAATAAGGAAACATTAGAGCCATTATACAAGCTTGTTATTGGCAAATCAGAGGATAGTAATGCCTTATTTATTTCTAAAAAAATGGGAATAAAAGATAAAGTGTTACAAAAGGCAAAAACTTATATGGACAATAAAAATTATGATTTCACTTTAGTAAAAGAAAATAAGCTTTTAAATAAAGTTGTTGAAAAAGAAAATTTAGTTTTGACAGATTTTCCGAATTTTGAAATGGGAGATAAGGTAGAACTATTAGATTTTAAGGATTTTGGTATAGTGTATAAGCCAATTGACAAATTTAACAACGTGGAAATTTTATATAAAGATGAGTTCATTAATATAAATGCTAAAAGACTAAAATTACAATTTAAAGCTAAAGATTTATATCCCAAAGGCTATGACTTAAATAGTTTGTTTGTAAGCTTTGAAAAAAGAAAGCTAGATAGGGATATAGAAAGAGGATCTAAAAAAGTTTTAAAGAAAATTCAAAAGGAAATAAAAAACAATAGATAAATTAAAGAAAAGGTGAAGTGTAACAAGTTACACTTCACCTTTTCTTTAATTATCATTTTTAAATTTAAACTTTGTTTTAGGACCGGCATATTCTGATTTGGCAACTAACATGTTATCTCTTTGTCTTACATTAACGTACTTTCCTTGTGGCACTATTAAACTAAATTCCATATATCCTGTTCGTGAAATATTAAAAATAGTAGCATTATTTTTATTAACATCAGCAACTAATGAACCATTATAATCGATTCTTACAAATTGTCCCCCAACAATTTTAAGTTTTACCTGATAGTTATTAATAGGAATTATTTTGAAGGTTTCTCCTTGTTGAGCAATAGTGGCGACGGCATATAAAACGTCATTATATCCTACTATTACAAATGCATTTGAAAACAGTGATTTTATTTTTACCTTAGGAATATCTAGTCCTGGAAATATGTTTGTTTCAAGTTCTGCTTCAGACGGAAATGGTGAAATAGATGGACCGGATCTTGAAATTATTAAAGATGGAGATGTAGGAACCGGTCCTATTTGTATAATTGGTTCTCGATTAAGGATACTCATATTTTGCCCCCTTATATTAAACTACTTATTATATTTTATGATGATAGGTAAGTTAAGGTTACTTGTAGTATTTAAGCAGTAAAAATATCATTTTTGGATGAAAATAAAAACACTAAAATGTATGAAATACTTGTATTTATTGAGATAATATGTTATTCTTAGAATAAGAATAAATAAAGATTAATTTAGATAATAATTTTTTCCTATAAAGACAAATTATTGCTATATAGTCTTTATAGGAGGATTAATATAATGGATAAAAAGATAATATGTAAAGATTGTAAAGCTGAGTTCTTATTCACAGAAGGAGAACAACAATTCTACAAAGAAAAAGGATTTGATAACGAGCCAGTTAGATGTCCAGAATGTAGAAAAGCTAGAAAACAACAAAATAACAACAACAGAAGATAATTCTGTTAAAGATAAGCTATAAGATTAAATCTTATAGCTTTTTTAGTTAAAAAAAAAGAAAAATATATTAATAATTAATTGTAGTTTAACAAAAATTAAACCTACCATACAATTTCCAAAAAATTGTAAAAATGTTAATGAAATTTTACATTTCGACAACGTTCACGAGCATTGACTTCTTATAATTAGGGGTATATAATGGATAATTATTAGATTAAAAACAAAATTGAGAGAGTGGAGATGAATGGTATGGAAGGAAGCATAGAAGCAATTGCTACCAATAATTTATTGTTAATATTTTCGATGATAATAATTACTGGTATTGCACTGGGAAGGGTAAGTGAAATATTAAAAATTCCAGATGTAATACTATATTTAATATCAGGGATAATAATAGGACCAGCCTTTTTAAATATTTTAAGTATAGGGGCTTTTCCAGTAGAAAATAATTTAATACTTACTTTTGGATCAGCATTTATATTATACGAAGGTGGTAAAGAGATTAATTTAAAAGTACTAAATAAGGTAAAAGTAAGTGTAGGAATGTTATCAACAGTAGGAGTTGTAATATCTGCAGTTGTAGTAGGTGTTGTGGCAGCTAAGATATTTAATTTACCTATTATGACAGCTTTTCTTTTAGGAGCTGTTATAGCTTCAACAGACCCAGCAGCCCTTATACCTGTATTTAAACAGGTTAGAATAAAGGACAAAATAAAACAAACTGTTGTAAGTGAGTCTGCTTTTAATGATGCAGTTGGTGCTATATTATCTTCTGCGATATTAGGTATAGTTATGAGTGGTCAATTCTCAGCAGTAGATAGTATTAAGGAATTACTTATTTCAGCAGCAGTAGGAATAGGTGTAGGAATATTAGTAGGATATTTATTAATAATATTAGTTTCAGATAAAAGAGTGGGAATATTCCATTCTTATGCTCCAATTATGTCAATGTTAACAGTTACTCTTGCTTATGAGCTAGCTACAATGTTCCATGGTAGTGGATATATGGCAGTATTTATGGCAGGATTAATTTCAGGAAATAAAAAAATGTTTGGAATTTGGTTAGAAGAAGCTGATTATCAACCAACAGTACATTTCACGGAAAGTATAGCAACAATATGTCGTATGTCTATATTTGTTTTACTAGGTACTCAAGTAAATATATCGGCATTAGCTCAATATTGGTTACCATCATTAATAACAGTGTTAGTTTTAATGTTTGTAGGAAGACCTTTAGTAGTGTTAGCATCTACTGCATTTGATAGAAAGGCACAGTGGACATTTAAAGATAAATTATTTATGATGTGGGTTAGAGAAACTGGAGTTATACCTGCTGCAGTATCAGGAATAATAGTGGCTATGAAAGTGCCAGGTTATGAAATAATATCTTCAGTAGTATTTATGACTATACTTGTAACTTTAATAGTACAAGCAAGTACTACTAAACTAGTTGCGAAAAAATTAGGCGTATTAGAAGAAACAACAGATAATGTATCTGAAGTAGTTGCTTAATATAATTATAAATCCTCTTGTAATATGATATAAATATCATATTACAAGAGGATTTATTTATTTGGGAATAATATAACATTTAGACTTTAACTTTTAATAAAATTACAAAATGAGATAAATTCAATGATATATAAAAAAAAATATATGTAACCTATAAAATATATTTTTAGTGTACAATTGTTTATAAACAGATACCGAAGTGTGTAGGGGGTATAGATGAAAAAGATAGTAGTGTTAATTGTTTTTGCAGTAGTGATATTTTTGAATTACGATAAAATAGATGAGAACTTTTTTAGAATGAATTTATCACAAAATAAGTTGAATTATGATAAAGAATACTTTTTTGATTTAAATGGTGATGGGGAACGTGAAAAAATAACGTTAGAGTCATATAAAGACGGGAAAGATGATTTTATTGTGAGCTTATATATAAATAATAAATTAAAAGAAAAATTTAGAGATGAAAATAGTATAAGTGTACATATGTATGATTTCAATAAGATTGACAATAAGAAAGAAATATATGTAATTTTAGGTAATAAGATTGAAAACAGTAAAATAAGTATTTTTACATATTGTGATGAAAATAAAAGTTATAATTTTAAAATGAATGGAAGAATTATAAATAATGATGATAAAAATGGAACAATGAAAATTACCTATGGAGTAACAGATGACTCAACTAATTTTAATCATTATAGCAAAGTTATTGGTAGTGAACCAATTTTTATAAATTATGTTTATAAAAGAAAACTTGATTGTGATTTTACTGATATAGATAAAAAAGAAGCTGAAGTTGTAGGTATTAGTAAAGAAAATAAATATGTAGTAAAAGATGAAACTATAGTATATGAGACTAATATTGGTAATGTAAAGGCATATAATCTTTTAAGAGGTGATAAAATTAATTTAGTATCACTTTATAATTATAATGGTAATCAATGTATAAAAGTAGTAAATAAATCAGGAAGATATGGATGGATAAAAGTAGAAGATAAGCAACTCTTTGAACTTGAAAAATAATAAAAGGTCAACATATAATCTATATGTTGACCTTTTATTATTTTTATTTTTTCTCTATCAATTTTAATTCTACAGGTGCAAAGTTTTCAACTTTCTCCCTAGATAAAAATCTGTGTGTTAAGTTTACTGCAGTTTTTCCAATTAATTTGGGTTGTTGAGCTATAGTTGCAGCCATATCACCTTTTTGTACAGATATTACAGCATCATCTGTAGCATCAAATCCTACAACTAAAACATCCTTCATATTGGCATCTTGTAATGCTTTTAAAGCACCAAGAGCCATCTCGTCATTTTGAGCAAATACAGCATCAATATTACCCTTTGATTGAATTATATTTTCCATTACAGAAAGGCCTTTAGTTCTATCGAAATCAGCACTTTGCTTAGTTATTATTTGTAAATTACTATTTTTTACTTCATTATCAAATCCGTTTCCTCTATCACGAGTTGCAGAAGATCCAGCCATACCTTCAAGTTCCACAATGTTTCCTTTATTGCCTAATTTTTCAATTAAATACTTGGCAGCCATTTTTCCACCTTCCACATTGTCAGAAGCAACATGAGAGACGACTTTCCCACCATTAGAAACTCTATCCACTGTAATTACAGGTAAATCTAAGTTATTTGCTACCATAACTGAGGCTATGGCAGAATCTGAATCAACAGGATTTAATAAAACCACATCTACGTTTTTAACAGATATATCTTCCATGTTAGAAACCTCTTTGGCAGGATCATTTTGAGAGTCTAGCACGACTACATCGTATCCTAGTTTTTTTGCTTCACTTTCTATACCAGACTTTAAATCTACGAAGAAAGGATTGTTTAAAGTAGATACTATAACACCTATTTTCTTATTATTATCAACACTTTTTTCACTACATCCAACTAGTAATGATGTACATAAAATTAATGATATTATTATGGTAGTTATTTTTTTTAACATTTTTACTACCTCCTAGTTACCTTTTCTGTCTAAAAGTACAGCTATTAATATAACAGCACCTTTAACCATCATTTGATAATATGATGATACGTCTAATATGTTTAAGGCATTACTTAAAACACCGATTATTAATGCACCAATTATTGTTCCAGTTATTTTACCTTTACCACCAGTAAGGGAAGTTCCTCCAAGAACTACAGCGGCTATAGCATCAAGTTCATATCCATTACCTGCAGTTGGTTGAGCAGAGAATAATCTAGAAGTTATTATTATACCTGCAATAGAAGCAAGTAGACCACTTATAGTGTAAACTGCTATTTTTATTTTGTCTGTATTTAAACCAGAAAGTCTTGTTGCTTCTTCGTTTGAACCTAAAGCATAAGTATATCTACCCATTTTAGTATTTTTAAGTATATAAGTACATATTGCAAATGTTACTATCATAATTAGAGCAGGTGCAGGTATACCAAGAATTTTACCTCCACCGATTTGTCCAAAACTTAAAGCTAATTCACCACTTCCAAGAGTTATTGGCTTACCATCAGTATAAACTAAAGTTAAACCTCTAAGAACAGTCATTGTAGCAAGAGTTGCTATGAATGGTTGCAACTTACCTTTAGTTATTATGAAACCATTTAAAAATCCTACTAAAGCACCTATTAACAAAGCAGCTAAAACTGCCATAAATATATTATTACCTGAAACTAATAGAGAGGCACATAGGGCACCACTTATGGCAAGTATAGAACCTACAGATAAGTCAATTCCGCCAGTTAATATAACAAAAGTCATACCTGCTGCAATTATTCCGTTTACTGAAGTTTGTCTTAATATATTAAATATGTTTTTGGTACTTAAAAATGATGGGCTAAGTATTGAAACTACCACTATTAGAGCAAGTAGTCCTACTAAGCTTTTGTATTTTATTAATGTTTCCTTTAGATCAAATTTATTATGCTGTTGCTTCACTTGAGATGACATCCCTGTGATCCTCCTTAATTTCTACTGCACATTTTAATATTTTTTCTTGTGTAGCTTCTTTTATATCAAATTCTCCTGTTATTTTACCATTACTTAAAACTAGAATTCTGTCAGATAGACCTAGAATTTCTGGCATTTCAGAAGAAATCATAATGATTGCTTTTCCCTGTGATTTAAACTCATTTATTAAATCGTAAATTTCTTTTTTAGCACCAACGTCAACACCGCGAGTTGGTTCGTCCAAGATTAACACATCAGGGTGTGTCATAAGAGCTTTCGCTATGGCCACCTTTTGCTGGTTACCTCCAGATAATTTTTTAATTAATTGTTCCATGTTAGGAGTTTTAATTCTTATTCTATCTATATAACTATTAACTCTTTCTTTTTCTTTATTTTTATCAACTACAAAAGATTTTGAAATTCTTTCTAGAGAAGATAAAGTCATATTTTCTCTTATTGATAAACCTAAAATAAGTCCGTCACCTTTTCTATCTTCACTTACATAAGCAATTCTATTTTTTACACCATCCTGAGATGATTTAAGATTTAGCACTTTTCCTTTTTTTATGATACGACCGTTTTCTAAAGGAAGGTGGCCGTATATAGTTTTGGCAAGTTCACTTCTACCAGCACCCATAAGTCCTGATACTCCAAGTATTTCCCCGGCTTTAACTTCAAAAGAAATATCTTTTACAAATTTATTAGAAACACTTTCTAATTTTAAAATTGTTTCGCCTTTTTCAACTTCTAAATGAGGAAACTGATCTGTTAGTTTTCTACCAACCATCATTTCTATCATTTTATCTTCATCAAGGTTGCATATTTCTTCTTGACCAACAAACTTACCATCTCTAAGGACTGTTATATAATCACAAAGTTCGAAGATCTCTTTTAATCTATGTGATATATAAACTATAGCTTTATTATCAGCTTTTAGCTCATTTATAACTTTAAATAATGATTTAGTTTCTTTATCAGTTAAAGCATCTGTTGGCTCGTCCATTATTATTATTTTTGCGTCTAGAGAAAGAGCTTTAGCAATTTCTATCATTTGCTTTTCGCCCATACTTAAGTTTTCAACAAGTTCTCTAGGGTCTTTATTTATATTCAATCTTTTTAATAAAACTTGGCTGTCAGCGTGTAACTTATTAAAATCTATTTTAAATCCTTTTTTAGGTTCTCTACCTAAAAATATATTTTCACCTATGCTTAGGTCATTAACTAAGTTTAATTCTTGGTGTATTATGGCGATACCTTTATCTGTGGCATCCTTTGGCCCTTTGATATCTTCCTTTTTTCCTTCATAAAAGATTTCACCCTCGTCTTTTTTATATACACCACTTAGTATTTTCATAAGTGTTGATTTCCCAGCGCCATTTTCACCCATAAGAGCCATAACTCTACCTTCGTAAAGTTCAATATTAACTCCATCAAGGGCTTTAACACCAGGGAATTCTTTAACTATATTTGTCATTTTTAAAATTGGTGTTTTCATTAAAATACTACTCCTGATTTTAAAATTATGTTAGCGTAAGGACTACATTCTCCAGTTCTTACTACTGCCTTGCTGTCTTTTGTTAAAACTTTAAATTCTTCATGACTTACTTCTTGTAAGTTAGAAACTCTTTTTTTTATTGCTTTGTAAACTTCTGGATTTCTTTCTTTTATTTCAGTTGCTATTATAGCTTCTTCAACACATAACTCTTCAAGTATTACATCTAAAGTTTGAATAAAAGTAGGTACATTATGAGTTAAGGCTAAATCTATTCTTTTAGTTTGTGATGGAATTGGTAAACCACAATCTCCAATAGTTAAAGAATCAGTATGTCCCATTTGGCTTATTACATAAGATAATTCGCTATTTATCATTTTTGTTCTTTTCATAATTACCTCCTAAAGTTGTCAACGTCTTTTAATGTTGGAAGTGAGCTTTGAGCGCCTTCTTTCATAACAGATAAAGCACCTACTTTAGAAGCAAAATCCATGGCTTCTTCCATAGTTTTATTGTTTGATAGAGCAACTGCTAAAGCTCCTGTAAATGAATCTCCAGCAGCAGTAGTGTCAACTGCTTCAACTTTGTATGCAGATTTAAAGAATGATCTTTCTTCATTTATATATAAGCTACCTTTAGATCCTAGGGTAACTATTAATTCTTTAACACCTTTTTCTATTACTTTACTAGCAGCTTTAATTATATCATCTTCATTTTCTATTTTTATTTCAGAGATAATTTCTAATTCAGTTTCATTAGGAGTTAATAAATCCACATTTTTTATTATTTCATCATCTAATTTAACTGCTGGTGCAGGATTAAGTATTGTGTATTTATTTAAGTCTTTTGCAACTTGTAGAGCATATTTTACAGTTTCTAAAGGAGTTTCTAATTGGATGACTACTATATCACTGTTTTTTATGCAATCTATATTTTTATCTATATCATCTTTAGTTAATTGAAAATTTGCTCCTGGAGCTACAACTATAGCGTTTTGAGCATTTTTATCTACAGTTATAAATGCCACACCAGTAGAACAATTAGCTGTATGAACATGATTTGTATTAACATTATCATCATTTAGGGCTTCTATTAATGTTTTGCCAAAACTATCATTACCAACTTTGCCTATCATAGAAATATTTCCTTCTAATCTAGCCATTGCAACGGCTTGGTTAGCTCCTTTACCTCCTGGAACTTCCTTGAAATTGCCTCCTAAAAGAGTTTGTCCAGGCTTTGGCATTGTGTCCACATTAACAACTAAATCCATATTTAAGCTGCCTATAACGCATATATTTTTCATGTTTTACCTCCAAAGTTATATTGTATACATATTATGTATAAAAAATATTTTGCCTTATATAGAGTAACATATTGAAAAAAATAGTGCAACATAATTCGATTGAATTTGACATATACAATGATATAGTATTTAACAATAAGTTAAATAAAATTTTATATGTAATAGAAAAAAGATTAACTAGTCATTTATTACCATAGGGAATATAATATTATATGAAATATTTAAGTAAAGGTGGGTAAAAATGAAAAAATTATTAGCAATATTATTGGTATGTTTTAGTATTTTACTGGTAGGATGTGTAAATACAGACATAACATTGGATATAGACAAAAAAGGTAATATGACCATGGCTATGAAATTATTAACTAATAACTATGTGGCTGAGAATATAACACAAGAGGATTTACAAAAGGTAAAAGAAGAGTATAAGGCAGATTCTATTGAAAAAATAAATGAGGATAATCAGTCAGGGTATTTGCTGAATAAAGATTTAGGAAATATAAAAGATTTAGTGTCAAGGGGAAATAAAGATATAAAAGATAGTAAATTTATAAATATATCAGAAGAAAAAAGTTTGATTTACAATACTTATGATGTTACTTTAAATATGAAGGAAGCTCTTATTGGACAAATGACAGAAGAAGATTTGTCAATACTTAGCTTTATAGGAAACTCAGCCAGCATGAATTTACATATGACAACACCATTTAAACTAGTAGAATCTAATGCGACAAGTACATTTGAAGAGAAGGATGGAAGAACTACTTATAGCTGGGACTATACTTTAAATACACTGGATAACATTCATGTTAAATTCAACGTCCCAAACTTTTCTAATATTATAATTATAGCCGGGGGAGTAGGAGTTATAGCTATTTGTGGATTTATTTTTATAAGAAAAAGAAAAAATAAAGAAGTTTAATAGAAAAAGCCAGTATAAGAGCTGGCTTTTTTTATTAAAAAATTTATGTTTATTTATTCGATTATTTTAACCTTTACATAAACAGTTCCAGAAAAAATATCATGTATACCAGAAAAATTAAAGCTAAGATCACAAGGTATACAATCTAAATTCCAAGTTATAGAGTTCTCTTCATTATTATATATTCCTCCTTGGCAAGGAGTTATATTTTCAATAATACTTCCATCAATATCTTTTACAAAATCTAAAGGTAAATTAAAAATATTATTTTGTGGTGTCATACCTTTTTCAACTGTAATTTTTTGATTATTAGCATAAACATAAGAGATATTTTTATAAAAAGAAGATAAAGGTGACAAATCTTTTAAATTATTATTGCTAAGGTCCAAATAAGTTAGGTTAGTTAAAGCGCACAGAGGATTTATATCAGAAATTCTATTGTTTAGAAGACTTAAAATCTTCAAGTTTTCAGCATATTGTAAACCTTCTAAAGAATTAATATGGTTAGCAAATTCATCTAAAACAGTTAAATTTTTTATATCATTAAAAGTAAGAATGCATTTATCATTTTTACCTAGAACAATATTTATAAGTGATTTTAATCTATCATCTGGAATGTTTACTTCGTTTTTTAAGTCTTTGGAAGACACATAATTAACAGATGAAGGAACATACTGCAAATCAGTAATGTAAGTGTTATCTAAGATTAATGTATATAAATTATTTGCATGTTCTAAACCTTTTAAAGATTTGATGTTTTTATTGCTTAAATCTAAATATCGAAGCTTTAGCATATCTTTTAAAGTTATAATATTGTTTTTTTTATCTAAAATAAACATTAATTCTTCTTGTAAGTTTTTGTCTTCTATAATAACAGTTTGATCCACATCTACCAAATCTACTGTAACAATACCAGAAAAATAGCCATCATCACTTTCAAAAGTAAAACTAGGGCTTTCAAAAGAAACTAATGATGTATCCCAAATTATCTCTTTATTCTCACTATTATATTCACCTAAGTGAGTAGGAGATATTTTTTTTGGTGTTTCACCATTAATGTCTTTTAAAAAACTAATATCTAATGTATAGAAATCAGATGACTCTATAACATCTTTGATTTCTATATCTTGATTTATGGCACGTAATTCTTTAAGGTTTTCTAAAGCAGATAATGAAGATAAGTCAGAAACTCTATTTTCATTAATTTTAATAAATCTAAGATTTTTTCCACTAGAAATAGGTGAAATATCTTTAATCTCATTACCGTTAAGTAGTAAAGACGTCAAATTAGTCATATTAGACAAATCTGGCACAACTGTAATCAAATTGTTATTTAAAAATAAAGTATTTAAATTTTGTAAGTTAACAAGTTGTTCCATGCTAGTTAATAAATTATTTTCAATAAGCAACTCTGTCATATTGATTGCATACTGAAGACCTTCTATACTACAGATATATTTTCCTAGGGAGGATATATCTGAATATATATAACCTTTTATACTTTTCAAGTCTGATTTAGTTATTTCTGTGTTTTTTTCCCTGGAAAAGTATTGGTTTATGACAGTCTTTAAATTTATGTCCGGCACTAAGTTAGTCATTTTACGCACCTCCTTTTTTATTTATATGATTGAAGATATTGATTTGTTAATATGGATTGATGGAGTTAGTAATAATTTATATTAAATTATAATATACTTAAATGATATTTATTAAAAATGAATAAATGGAGGTGATTAAATGTATGAAAGTAGTGTATTGCAACAACTAATAAAGTTAGTTAACAATGCTAAAAAATTAAAAATTGAGTACGGAGTCACAGGCCAGGAAGTAAACAAAGACAATAATAATATAATTACCTTCTCTTCTAATACAACTATGGAAGTAAATTATAGTGAAAAAAAAGGATCGATAGTAACTGTTAGGGGTGATTTTTCAGGAACATATACAACGAAAGAAATTTTTGAAAATAACAGCGAAAAAATAATAAAAAAAGATAGCAATACTAATACAGAAACATCTTATGTAATTGAGTACAGTGAAGATGATTATGAAAAACTTTTTAATCCAGGAGGAAGATTACATCCTTTGCAAGTTGAAGAGTTAATTCCTGTAGATAGCCAAATGAATAATAAAAAATGTCAAGTATGCTCTCCTTCGAAAGTAATAACAGATTCCATACAAGGACATATAAAATCAACTTATGCTATTTATCAAAAAGATGAAAATTACTATGATGTTACTATGATTATGAGCCAATTGGATAAAGAATTAGAGGTACCACTTATGCAGTACTGTAATACTAAAATATATGCAATATAATATGATAAATTTTATATTTACCAAAATACACCTAAAGGTATATATCTTATGGTGTATTTTATTTTAAAAATCCAAATAACTTATAATTTTATATATTGAAAAACTAGAACATTAATATATTAAAATATATTTAAAGTTCGCCAAACCTTGAAATTTAATGAATTTTTTAACAAACACGTTAATAATCACCTGTCAAATCACATGTTGATTTAAAAAATAAAGTATTAGACCGAAATGATTTAAAAAATAAACAAAAATAATATCTAAATACATATAAACTTAAAAAAATAAACAAAAATATTAAAAATAATGTATAATGTAATAGTAACGACGAAAAAGAAATAAGGGAGATTTAACAATGAAGAAAAAAGTCACATTAACAAGCAAAATTTTAATAGGGTTATTTTTAGGTTTTATATTTGGATTAATATTGAAATCATTACCAGGAAGTTATATTAAGGACACAGTAATTATAGGTGGATTATTTAAGGTATTAGGTACTGGATTTACATCTGCAATTAAAATGATGGTTGTTCCATTAGTATTTGTTTCATTAGTATGTGGAGCATCATCTATGGGAGATGTTAAACAATTAGGAAGAATAGGAAGTAAAACTATGGTATTTTACTTATCAACTACTGCTGTAGCAATAATCATAGCTTTATTTTTAGGAAGTGTATTAAAACCAGGTGCAGGTTTAGATATGAGTGCTGTAGTTACTGGAGAGGTAGCCATAGGAGAGTCAAAATCACTTGTAGATATTATACTTGGTATAATACCATCAAATCCAATTGCATCTTTTGCAAATGGTGATATGCTACAAATAATATTCTTTGCATTGCTTACAGGAGTAGCAATGAGTATGGTGGGAGAAAAAGCAGAGCCTGTAAGAAAAGTGTTTGAAAGTGCCAATGACATATGCATGAAAATGGTTGGAATAATAATGATGGCAGCTCCAATAGGTGTATTTGCCTTAGTTGCAGAAACTTTCTCAACTGTAGGTAAAGATGCCATATTAGTTTTAATTAAGTATCTAGCAGTTGTACTATTAGGTTTAGCTATTCATGTTACTGTGGTTTATGGTGGATTATTTAAAGTATTTACAAGACAAAAAATTAAGCCATTTTTAAAAAAGTTTACTAAAGTTGCAGCTATTACTTTCTCAACTTCATCAAGTAATGCTTCCGTTCCGGCTAGTATGGAAATATTAGAAGATTTAGGCGTAGGTAAAACTACAAGATCATTCACAATACCTATGGGAGCCACTATAAATATGGACGGAACTGCTATAATGCAAGGTGTGGCAGCTTTATTTATAGCTCAAATATATGGTATAAATTTAGAAATGAATCAAATGATGACGATAGTTTTAACAGCCACATTAGCGTCAATAGGTACTGCTGGAGTTCCAGGTGTTGGAATGATAATGCTGTCTATGGTTCTTACTTCTGTCAACTTACCGTTAGAAGGAATTGGATTAATTATGGGAGTGGAAAGAATAGTAGATATGTTTAGAACGACAGTTAATGTTATGGGAGATAATGTGTGTACACTAATTGTTGCCAATAGCGAAAAAGATTTTGACATAGACAAATATTGTAGTGAAGAAAAGCAAGAAATAGTGGCGTAAGTTCAAGTTGAATAATTTTCTTTATTGTTATAAATTAATATAGCTAAATAATAAAAAGAACATCTTCAAATCACATTTTGTAGATGTTCTTTTTATTATTTAAATTTTGTATAAATACCATTTACAAGTTCTTCTTTCAAATTTTAGTTCAAAAGGTTTTATAATATTGTTTATACAAGATTGGCATTTATAAACTATAAATGAATCACCAGCAAATTTACAATCTACAAAATCTATAACTTTATCTACTTTTATAACTTTAGTAGAATCTTTATCTTCAAATTTAAATTTAATAGGTTGTATTTTACCATTTTTATCAAATACAGTGATTATATCTATTTCTTTAGATACAAGTTTCATTTAATTATCACCTTCCAATATATTATATTAAGCTACTCATCATGGGATAGTCATCTTCGTTTATACCACCACATAGTGGTGGCATGGGGGTATCTATAAATTGAGCTGTTGATATTGAATATTTTCCATATTTATTTCTAATATTATCAATAGTTTTGTCTAAATTTTTCTTTTTTTCAGTGTTCCCTTCTTCAAGTAAAGATAGCTGAACTTCATTATTATTAAACAGTCCTGTTACATGTACGCCTATTTGGCGAATAGGCTCTTCTTCCCATAGTTCACCAAATAGTTTTATAGCTTCTTTTTTTATGTCTTGGGTGCTATCAGTAAAATAACTTAGTTTCTTCTGTTTTCTTCTAGAAAAGAAAGAATCAGTCTTATAATGAATAGATATTACATTGAAACAACTCTTATTTTTTCTAAGCCTCATACCAATTGTTTCGCAAAGAGAAGAAATAACCATAGAAGCTTCCCTTTTAGTTGTTATGTCAAAATGGGTAGTTGTACTATTGCCCATACTTTTAATACCTATATAATTACTTTTTCGAACTTGTGAATTTTCAATTCCATTTGCATATTTCCAAATTTGCTCACCATATGAGTTGAGTTTATATTTTAAAATATCAACATCAAAATTTGCTAAGTCGCCTATGGTTTTTATACCATAGGTGTTAAGTTTTTTTAGAGTTTTTTTCCCTACTCCAAATAGTTCACCCACATCTAAAGGCCACATTTTTAACTCTATTTCTTCAGGAAAAAGGGTATGTACTTTATTTGGTTTGTTAAAGTCGGATGCTATCTTTGCTAATAATTTGTTGCTTGATATACCTATATTAACTGTAAAACCAAGTTCTTTTTCTATTCGATCTTTTATTTCGTAAGCTAGATCTAGGGGATTTTTGTATAAATTTTCCATGCTTGTAAAATCTAAAAAACATTCATCACAGCTAAATCTTTGTATATTAGGCGTATATTCATTGAGAAGTTCTACCATAAAATCAGAGCATCTTTTAAATAAATCATAGTGGGGAGGAACTATAACTAGATTTTTACACTTGATTCTAGCGGAAAATAAAGTTTCTCCTGTTTGGATTTTATAATTTTTGGCAGGGTCACTCTTGGCTAATACGATGCCATGGCGAGCTTCTTCATTGCCTCCTATGACACTAGGAATATTTCGAATATCTACTTGATATCCTTTATCTAGTAAATAAGCAGCTGTCCAAGATAAATAAGCGCTGTTTACATCAATATGAAAAATAAGTCTTTTGCTCAAAAAATGCACCTCCTTTCGAATAGAACTAATGTTTATTACAATATAATTGTATTCGAACTATTGTTCTATGTAAACATGAAATTTATAACAAAAACAGAATTAATACATTTGAGAAAAGAAGTCTATAGAAGGAAGAATGTAATGAGTCTATTTGGTTAATATAAGTACAGTTGAAAATATGAAAAATTTTAAGTAAGGAGGGAAATTATTATAAAAAAACTAGATAAGAAGCAGAAGATACTATTAGTTGGAGGAATAATATTTTTATTAATTATTGCTGCCCTAGGATTTACAGTAGGAAAAAAAATAGTTTCCCTTGCAAAAAACCCAAAAGAATTTAGAGCATGGATAAGTAGTACTGGAATATGGGGTAAATTTATTATGATAGGAATCTCAGCCTTTCAAATTATTGTGGCAATTATACCAGGAGAGCCCTTTGAAATTGCAGCAGGATATGCATTTGGATGGTTTTGGGGTGCAGTGCTATGCTTAATTGGAACCTTACTAGGGCAAATAGTAGTATTTTTGTTTGCTAAAAAATTTGGAATGGATTTTGTAGAAATTTTTGTATCAACAGAAAAAATTAAAGAAATGAATTTTTTAAAAGACAATAAAAAATTATATATAACAACATTTTTTATATTTTTAATTCCGGGAACTCCTAAAGATGTTATTTCATATGTGGCAGGAATTACACCTATTAAACTGGTGCCATTTTTACTGGTTTCAGGAGTGGCGAGGATACCATCTGTTGTTTCTTCAACTATTGGAGGGTGTTGTCTTGGGTTAAAGAATTACACTATGGCAGCCGCTGTATTTATAGTGACCTTGATTGTAAGTGGAATACTATTTTTTGTTTATAAAAGATATGAAAAAAAGATAAGTAAATAATTTTATTATATATGAAAAAGCTCTCTTTATTAGGAGGGCTTTTTTCGTATATAATAAATTTAAATAAAAATATGGAGGTGAATATATGGAATTTAGAAAGTCAAAAAAATCAGATATAAAGGAAATTATAAATATTATTGAACAAGCTCAAAACTATTTTAAAGAAAATAATATTGATCAATGGCAAGACGGATATCCAAATGAAGAGAGCATAATTAACGATATTGAAAATGGCCAATCCTATGTTTTATTGAAAGACAATAAAGTAATTGCTACAGCTTATTTATCTTTTAATGGAGAAACGGATTATAAAATTATATATGATGGAAATTGGATTAGTAATGAAGACTATGCTGTTGTGCATAGAGTGGCAGTTTCTAGCAATATAAAAGGTAATGGAGTAGCTGCTGAGTTATTTAATCATATAGAGAAAATTTGTCTAGAAAACAATATAAATCATATTAGAATTGATACTCATAGACACAATAAATCAATGCAAAAATTTTTAAGTAAAAACAAATTTGAATATTGTGGTGTAATTTATTTAAAAGATAAATCTGAAAGAATAGCTTTTGAAAAGATATTAAGACAAAAAACTATCTAAAGTAAGGATTTAATCATAGATGAAAGTTGATTTAAAATAAAAATAAAATAAAACAAAAAAATATAAATAAACGCTAGCATATATGATGTAAAGTGTATATAATTTATAGTGTAATAGCTAAATATTGGCAAATCTAGAGAAATCTAGAGACGCAAAGCTATAGGGGCTAAGGTTAATCACACTATGCCAGCCAGTTGCCGAAGAATAAAAAATTCTTTGTTATCATAAACCCAAGCTATTTTTATAAAAGTTTATGATATTAGAATAGAATGGCAACTACCCTTAATGGTAGTTTTTTTATTTTAGGCTTGGTAGTAAAACCCCGTATTTAAACAACCCCATGTTTAAATACACCAAACCCTATATTTAAGTATTGTATGATCCCCATTATACAAATATTTAAATATAACATACCCCATAATTAAAGAAAGACGGTAATTTCACCCCTGAAATTCCGTCTTCTTTTTGTTTGAATTTAAATAAAGTAAATATTATATTTTTTCAGGAGCATCATATTTTATACCCTTAGTATCGACTTTTATAGATTCTATGACTATATCTTTTTCAGGCTTGTCGTTATTTCCTGTTTTTGTATTTTCAATCTCATGAACTATATCAATACCCTTTATAATTTTACCAAAAGCAGCATATTGTCCATCTAAGTGAGGAGAATCTTTAGTCATAATAAAAAATTGACTGCCACCGCTGTTTTTGTTTTGGCTTCTTGCCATAGATAGAACACCTTCAGTATGTTTTAGATCATTTTTAAATTTATTTTTAGTAAATTCACCCTTAATACTATATCCAGGACCGCCAGAACCATTACCATTAGGATCTCCACCTTGTATCATAAAGTCTTTTATTATTCTATGGAAAGTAAGTCCATCATAAAAACCACTATTAGCTAATGATATGAAGTTATTTACTGTATTTGGCGCTATATGAGGGTAAAGTTCAGCTTCAATAGTTCCATAATTTTTGATAACTATAGTTGCTATAGGAAGTTCTTTGGGAGGAGTTCTAACTTCATCATTCATTTCTCCTTGAGAACATCCTACAAGAGCCATTGCTCCTGCTAAAAAGCTTGCTAGAATTCCTTTTTTTCTCTTACTAGTCATAAATTACCACCTTTTATTTTTTTATTATAATTATTTATTATATCATAAATAGAAATCAATAGTTTTAAATGAGTTAAAAAGGGAAATTTTATACATAACTACAAATTTAATACATAGAATTGAATGAATAATAGAAAATAATGAGGGAAAATTAATATTAAAGAAGTATTAAAAAATTGGGACTCATTAGCTCAGTCGGTAGAGCACCTGACTTTTAATCAGGGTGTCCCGAGTTCAAGTCTCGGATGGGTCACCAAAAAAAGGTGTATTAATTTTAGTACACCTTTTTTACATTTAAATGAAAAGTATTTATTTTAAACTAAAAACGATTTCATACTGAAAGGTTAAAATATACTTGTTGACCTATAATTTCTTATTTGATATCATTTATAAGATTGAAAAAAATAATGCAGACATTAGTATAGTAATGCTTGCTTTTTTAATGTAAAAAAAACTATGAATTGTTTAACTTATAAATAATTATTAGTTTCAAATAGATTATGATGTAACAATAGATATAGAGCATTTCTTGTTACAGTATATAAAAACAAATAAAGATAGGAGAAATAAATATATGACTAATGATATGACTCAGGGAAGTCCTTTAAAGATTTTTATATTTTTTTCCATACCTTTATTAATTGGAAATATATTTCAACAGTTGTATAGCATGGTTGACACAATAATAGTTGGAAGATTTGTAGGAGTAGATGCACTGGCAGCAGTTGGTTCTACTGGATCTATGTTTTTTTTAGTAAATGGTATGATACTAGGTTTAACTAGTGGATTTGGAGTATTAGTTTCTCAAAAATTTGGAGCAAAGGATGAAGCAGGTGTAAAAAAGGCTGTAGCAAGTAATATCACATTAACATTAATTTCAACTTTTCTAATGACAGTAATAGCTTTAATAGTAAAAAATCCTCTTCTTAGGATGATGAATACCCCAGAAAATATTTTTGATAATGCAAACACATATATAACTATAATTTTTGCAGGATTAATAACTCAGGCTCTTTATAATATGTCTGCCGGTATACTTAGAGCATTAGGCGATAGTAAAACACCACTGTATTTTTTAATAATTTCATCTATTCTTAATGTTATTTTAGACTTGGTATTTATAATTAATTTTAAAATGGGTGTATCAGGAGCCGCTTATGCTACCAATATTGCTCAAGGATTTTCAGCAGTGCTATGCTTAATTTACAGTTATAAAAGGTTCCAAGTATTAAGGCTTAAAAAAGAAGATTTTAAAGTTGAAACACACTATTATACAAAACACTTGAAGATTGGTGTACCTATGGGATTACAATTTTCTGTAACAGCTGTTGGAATTATAATAGTTCAAAGTGCTATAAATGTATTCGGATCAATAGTAATAGCATCGTATACAGCATCCTCAAAGGTTCTTCAACTTGTTATGCAACCATCAATTTCCTTTGGGGTTACAATAGCAACTTATGCAGGGCAAAACTTAGGTGCCGGCAGATTTGATAGAATTAAAAATGGTATGAAAATAATGAATAAAGTATCTATAGTTACGAGTTTAATAGCAGGGGCTATTCTTATATTCCTTGGAAAATATTTTGTCACTTTATTTATAGAAAATCCAACACCTGAAATATTTAGCTACGCTCAACAAGTATTTAATTACTCAGCAGTATTTTTTATACCACTAGGATTTATATTTGTATATAGAAATGTACTTCAAGGCATGGGAGAATCCTTTGTACCTATGATGGCAGGGGTTTATGAACTAGTTGCAAGAAGTATAGTGGCATTTACACTACCAAAGTTTATAGGATTTACAGGTATTTGTTTATCAGATCCTATAGCTTGGATAGCAGCTGCTGTACCTCTTATGATAACTTATTATAGAAAAATGAAAAAAATAGAAAATCAAAATAAAGAAGGTGTTGCTTAATAAGCAATACCTTCTTTATTTTGATTTTAGAATTTAACTATTTGGTAGAAATTGATTTTATAGAACTATAAGAACTATAAACTTTCTTGTTTTTTACAATCTTATATGATCTTATTTTATAGTAATAAATTTTCTTTTTAATTAGATTTGTATTGGTACAACTTAAGTTGCTTGTAGTCGTTTTTGAATATTTCCCATTTCTACTAGTTGATCTATAAACCTCATATCCTTTGGCCCCAGAAATTTTTTTCCAAGAAACTTTTATGCTTTTAGTTTTTGGAGTTGATAATTTTACTGTAGGTGTAGATAAATTTGTTTCTCCATTTACTATGCTTGAATAGTAACTATAGTATTTTTCTTTCTTTGAAGTTTTGAAAGATTTTATTTTATAATAATATTTTTTATTACTAGATAAACGTGAGTCAGTATAACTTAAAGTGGAATTTTTAGTAATATCTTTTATTTTAGTGTAAGTACCATTTTTACTATATGATCTATAGATTCTATATCCATCTGCATTTGCAACTTTTGACCAATTTAGTTTTATACTCGAAGAAGTAGTATTTGAGATTTTAGCATTTGTTACAGTTTTAGGAACAATTTTCAAGGTTATTTTTTTTGTTCCTGAGTAATTACCATTCCCATTTATAGTGGCTGTTGCAGTGCCTATAGATGTATTGTTATTAAATGATATAGTATAATCTCTGTTTTTTACTAAGGTTTTATTATTGTATTTTATACTTATATTTGGAGTAATTTTACCTCCAGTATATTTTTGATTTGGAATAGAACCTATAGTAGTTTTTGAAATGCTTATAGGATTAGTTTTATAGTAATAATTTAAATCTACATTTCCATTTACACCATCAACTTTTCCCATTTTGCTATATTGCCACATGGTATATTTTCCCCAATAATTACAGTTATCATTATATTGAGCTATCCAAAAATCATAAGAATTCCTTAGATTATCACTAAGATAAAATTTTGATACGGTTTTATTTGTATATATACCGCATTTATATCCATTTGATTTTAATTTAGACAAAAATGTTTCACAAATATTAGAGACTGAACGAAGACTAAGATTAACTTTATTATCTTGTGCCCATTTTATAGTGTATTCTTCGTAGTCAAAGAAAACAGGAAAAGATAACTTATTTTTATAAGGTGAAATTACCTCCATACATTTTTGAGCTTCATCTTTTGCACTATTTACAGTATAAGCGTTGGAAAACCAATAAACACCCACTTCTATTCCAGCATTTAAAGCACCTTCTATATTTGCTTTAAACTTACTGTCTTCTTTAGTTCCACTTCCCCCGCGAATAATAGCAAATTTAACACCAGAATTTTTTACTTTGTCCCAATTAATATCTCCCTGGTGATAACTTACATCTATTCCTTTTACGGCAGTACTATTACTAGGTTGATAAGGCTTGTCTTCATTTGATAACTTAACATAATTATGATCAGCAGAAACATATCCATAACCTTTAGCGTAAGATATTTTATACCATGGATCTGTTACAACATTTGTATAAGATTTACTATCTTTGTCATAGACTTTAGTGATTTTTGTAACGCTATCTACTATGTTTACTGATTTTTTATGATCTATAGTTCCTATTATATTGGAAGATGTGGAAGGTTTGGACCTAACATTTAATTTGTCAGGTGCAGATGTAACATGAACATATCCTTTAGAAAGTACAGAATTTTCTGCAGCAAAAGTATAACTTAAATTTTGAAAGCTACAAAAGCAAATTATACTAGCTAAAAAAATAGCTAAAAACTTTTTCATTGAATTTCTCATAAATTTGTCCCCTTATTATAAAATTACATAATTTTACAAATATGTATAAATATATTATAGATGAATAAATGATTAAGATAAACCATTGTGAGGAAGAAAAAAATTTAATAAAAAACTTGACTATGAATATAAATATGATATTATAGGATTTAAAAAATATTTGATAGTTGGGAGAGTATTATGTATATTAGTGAATTAATAGATAGATCAATGAAAAATAAAAATCCGGATTTAGTATTAAAAAATGTAAAGATAGTTAATGTATTTACCCATGAAATTGTAACAGGAGATGTGGCAGTACATGATGGGATAATAGTAGGGATTGGAAAATATACAGGAAATACTAATATCGACTTAGATGGGAAATATATAGCACCGGGCCTTATAGATTCCCATGTTCATATTGAGTCATCGATGTTATCACCAGGGGAATTTTCAAAAGCTATAGTACCAAGAGGAACTACAACTATAATCACAGATCCACATGAGATAGCTAATGTTTGTGGTCTTGATGGAATTGAATATATATTGAATTCAAGTGAAGAACTACCTTTAAATACATATGTTATGCTACCTTCATGTGTACCAGCAACTAATTTTGAAAATTCAGGAGCAGTTCTTAAGGCTGATGATTTGGAAAAATATATAAATCATCCAAGAGTTCTAGGTTTAGGTGAGATGATGAATTATCCTGGTGTCATATGTAAAGATAAAGATGTAATAGACAAGCTAAATCTAGCGTATAAAAATAAAAAAAGAGTAGATGGCCATGCTCCTCGTATAAATGGAGAAGGCTTAAATGCATATGTTTTAAGTGGAGTAAACACGGATCATGAATGCACAACAAAAGATGAAATGTTGGAAAAATTAAGACTAGGTATGTATGTTATGATAAGAGAAGGTTCAGCAACTAAAGACCTTAAAAACCTTATAAATGGTGTCAATGAATATAACTATCAAAGAATTTTATTGTGTACGGATGACAAACACCCAGAAGATTTATTAAAAGAAGGTCATATAGACTACAATGTTAGATTATCGATAAAAAATGGAATAGATCCAATAACAGCAATACAGATGGCCACTATAAATCCAGCAAACTGTTACAATTTAAAAAATGTGGGAGCAATAGCTCCAGGATATAAGGCTGATATAATCGTATTTGATAACTTAGAAAACTTTAATATAGAAAAAGTTTATAAGGATGGAAAGTTAGTAGGTAAAGAAAAAATGCCTTTATTTACAACCAAAGAAAAAGATTTTTCTAAAGTGTTAAAAACTGTTCACCTTTCAAAAATTATTAAAGAAGACATACAAATATATTTTGAAAAGGAAAATGGAGAAGAAGTAGTAAATATTATTTCATTAAAGCCTCATAGCTTAATAACTGAAAAATCAAAAGCTAAAGTTGATGTTGTTAATAATAAGTTTGAATATGATAATGAAAAAGATATATTAAAGTTAGCAGTAATAGAAAGACATAAAAATACAGGAAATATAGGTATAGGTTTAGTAGAAAACTTCAAATTAAAAAATGGAGCTATAGCAACGACTATATCTCACGATTCTCATAATATTATAGTTGTTGGTGATAATGATGAGGATATAGTGAATGCTGTAAATAAAGTCATAAGTATGGATGGTGGAATTGCAATCTCATCTTCAAATGAAATTTTAGAAAGCTTACCTTTAAATATTGGTGGATTAATGAGTGATAAAGATATAGAGTATGTTAATTCAAAATTTAGTAAGTTGGTAGATATAGCATACAATTTATTAAAAGTAAGCAAAGAGATAGATCCGTTTTTAACTTTGGCATTTTTAGCACTTCCAGTGATACCTAATATAAAACTTACAGATAAAGGATTATTTGATGTGGAAAACTTTGATTTTATGGACATAATATCAAAATAAACTAGGATAAAAAACAAAAAACATTTGACAATTTCAAATAATGGTATTACTATAAACTACAAGTAAACATAATTAATTTAAATAAAAAAATACGAAGAGGAGAAATGGTGTTATGAAAAAATCAACAATTACAATAAAATTAAATATACAACTTCATCATCACCATCATAGAGCCAAGGGATTGTAAATTATGAAATTTAATTCATAGATACAAGCCCTTTTAGCGTTGTTAAAAAGGCTTGTATCTATGGTGGAGTATATATTACAAATATTAACCACATAGGTATTAGCCTATGTGGTTTTTTTATTGCAATAATTAACAAATAAAAATTAAATTATTAGGAGGAGAAAGAAATGAAAAAGATACTAAAGAAATTAACAATGGGATTAGCAGTTTTAGTAATTATGATAGGGGTAGTAGGGTGTAATAAAAAAAATGTAGATTTAAATAATAATGAAATAGTAATAGGGTATGATAATACATATTTTCCTATGGGATATTTAGATGACAATGGAAATACAGTAGGCTTTGATGTGGATTTAGCAACAGAAACTTTTAAAAGACTAAATGTGAATGTAAAATTTCAAAGTATAGACTGGTCGATGAAAGAAACTGAATTAAACTCAGGAAACATAGATGCCATATGGAATGGCTATTCTTTGACTCAGGAGAGAAAAGAAAAAGTTGCTTATACGGATGCATATATGAAAAATAGTCAGCTTATAGTAACTCTAAAAGATTCACCAATTAAAAATAAAGAAGATTTAAAAGGTAAAATAATAGGAACTCAACAAGGATCTGCTGGACAAGAAGCTTTAGAAAAAGATACAAAAGTATTAAAAAGTTTAGATGGTTCACCAGTTTTATATGATACATTCGACAAAGTTTTTAGGGATTTGGAAGCAGGACGAATAAATGCAATAGTTGGAGATGAAACTTTAGTCAAATATTATATAAGTAAAAAAGGTGAAGAAAAGTATAAAATATTAGATGATAATTTCGGAACTGAAGATTATGTTGTTGCATTTAGAAAAGATGATGCTGAACTTAGAGACAAGGTAAATAAGACAATAAAAGAAATAAAAAAAGATAAAACTTTTGATGAAATTTATAAAAAATGGTTTGGAAAAGCTGATTAAGGTATGAAAATTAAGGAAAAAACAAGGAGGAAATTTTACAATGCTAGAAGGATTAAAAATTACATTATCAGTGTTTTTTATAACATTGATAATATCAGCACCACTTGGAATTATGATAGCTTTTTTAAGATTATCTAAAAATAAAATAATAAGCCAAATGGCAAATTTATATATATTAATTATGAGAGGAACACCTTTATTATTACAACTTGTATTTGTATTTTTCGGTCTTCCTTTAATGGGAATAATATTTGACAGATTTGATGCAGTAATCCTAGCATTTTCATTAAACTATGCAGCTTACTTTGCTGAAATATTTAGAGGTGGGATTCAATCTATAGACAAGGGTCAATATGAAGGTGCTTTTGTACTAGGATTCAGTAAATTTGAAATGTACAGAAAAATAATTTTTCCACAAGTCATAAAAAGAGTGTTACCTGCCATGTCTAATGAAGTAATAACTTTAATTAAAGACACTGCTATAGTTTATGCAATAGGGTTAAATGATATATTGAGAATCGCTCAAATATCACAAAATCAACAGGCAAGTATAGTTCCTTTAATAGAGGCTGGAGCAGTGTATTTAGTTTTAATTGGAATTTTGACAATTATGTTTAAAAAAATAGAAAACAAGTATGCGTATTATAGATAAAAAGATGGGAGAAAAATTATGTTACAAGTAAAAAATTTAAATAAATCCTTTGGAAATAATAAAGTACTAAATAATATAAATTTTGAAGTAAATAGTGGTGAAGTATGCGTACTTTTGGGAAAATCAGGTGTAGGTAAAACTACAATTCTTAGATGTATAAATGGTCTTGAAGATTTTGATCATGGAGAAATAATATTAGATAATTGTGTAATGAGAGATAAAAGTCATATATTAAAAAATAGAAATAAAACAGGAATGGTATTTCAAAATTTTAATTTATTTCCACATATGTCTGTTTTAGAAAATATAATATCAGCTCCAGTAAATGTTTTGAAAAAATCTAAAGAAAATGCAATAAAAGAAGCAAAAGAAATTTTAAAAATGGTAGATTTAGAAGAAAAAATAAATGCTTATCCTTATGAATTATCTGGAGGACAATGTCAAAGAGTTGCCATAGCAAGAGCCTGTGCATTAACACCAAAAGTAATTTGTTTTGACGAACCAACATCAGCATTAGATGTGGATTCAATAAAAAAAGTTTCAAAAATAATAAAAAGTTTAAAGTCAAAAGGCATGGCAATCTTGATAATAACTCATGATATAGGATTTGCTAATAATATTAAAGATAAAATAATAAAAATAGGAGACTAATATAAAAAATAAATGAAAATATAAAAAAAAAATTATATGATTTACTTTGAAAAAGAATGGTGTTACTATAATTATCAAATTAAAAAATAAATATCTCTTATCTAGAGTGGTGGAGGGACTGGCCCTATGAAACCCGGCAACCAGTATATTTTTATATATATGGTGCTAAATCCTGCAGTATATTTGCTGAAAGATAAGTATAAATTCGTTATTAAAACTTGAGTTTATACTCAAGTTTTTTTTATTTACTAGAAAAATACATTAGTTTTGAATTTATACAAAATTTATAAAAAAGACAATATAAACAACGCAAATCTTAAGCAGCATAGTTGTCTTAATTGGTAACGAAAATATCTCGTTGGAGACATGAAGTGTAGTGCCCACCCAGTGACTTAATTAAAGCAGATTTTTATTTTATTACAAATTTAAGGGGGAACATTATTATGAAATTAAAAAGATTATTAAACTTAGCACTAAGTGCACTACTATGTGCATCCTTAGTTGGATGCTCGAATTCATCACCTGAATCTAAAGAGGATAAAACAATTAAAGTAGGGGCTACGTTAGTTCCTGGTGGAGAATTACTAGAAGAGTTAAAACCACTTATAGAAGAAAAAGGGTATAAGTTGGAGGTTTTAACATTTAATGATTATGTACTACCTAATGAATCATTAAATAATGGAGAAATAGATGCAAATTTATTTCAACACAAACCATATTTAGATGAGGCGGTAAAGAGCAAGGGCTATAAAATAATGGCAGGATCTAAATTATATGTTTGTCCAGGAGTGTTATATTCTAAGAAAATAAACTCTATTGATGAATTTAAAAGCGAAGATAAGATTGCAATAAGTGATAATGCTGCTTCAGCATCAAAATCTTTAAGATATTTGGAGGGTGAAGGATTAATAGCTCTAAAAGAAGGTGATATAGTTGGAGTCAAGGATATTACTAAAAATCCGGAAAATTTAGAATTTGTTCAACTAGATGTTGCACAAATTCCTCCAGCATTAGAAGATGTTACAGCTGGATTTGTTGATACAACTTACGCCATACCTGCAGGTCTTAGTGCAAAGAAAGACGGAATTTATACAGCACCTATAAATGATGAATATGCTAATTTACTTGCATATAGAATCGAAGACAAGAATAGGGAAAAAATAAAAGTGCTTGAAGAAGTTCTTACATCTGATAAATGCAGAGAACTTATAGAATCTAAATATAATGGAATTGTAATACCTGTATTTTAAAGTAAACATAGTTATATAAATGATATATATAATAATACATTTTCATGAAATCTGCTCCAGAATTAATTTTAAAATTATCATGATTGAATAGAAAACCTAAAATGATATAATATATAAATGTAGTAAAAATCAAATAATTTGGAGGACAATATGGCAGGAAATATATTTGGCAAAATGGCAGCAGATACATTAGGTCTATCTGATATAGGAAAGATAATAGATCCAAAGGACTTTAACAAAGTTGATGGAGATGATTATATAATGAACGAAGATGGGGAGAAAATCTACTTTGTTATAAAATCAAAATCAGATGAGTATGTATTTACAAATAGAGGATTAATACATGTGGATGGTGCATCTGCTGTAAGTAAAAAAAGAGTAGTAAAAAGACATGAGTTTCGTAGTGAAAATGTTCACTCGGTAACACTAGAAACAGCAGGAACAGTAGATTTAGATGTTGAAATAAAATTTAGTTTTGCAGATAATTATTTCAGTATAGATGTTGATAAAAAACAAATAGAACAATTAAAAGATTTATATAAAGCTTTATTTGAGATTGGCAAAATACAGCATAAAAATAGACAGTCTTATGAATATGGAATGAAAAGCCTAGACATGGCAAATGATGCTGTAAGTAGGTCTCGTATGGAGGGAAATACTGCCAATATGATAGAAGAAATTACTAAGTTTAATTTTAGCTGGATGAGCGATATAAGAGAAAATTACAATAATAAAGATTTTGGATATGTTTTTGAAAAATATATAAATAATTAATTAATAAATGAAATCTAAAGAATTAGAAGTAATCTAAAAATACTATAGAATACAATTTAAAAATGATATAGGGGAATTATTCCTCTATATCATTAATATATTCTATGAAATAATGTACTAAAGTAGGATCAAATTGTGTTCCAGCGCACCTTTGTATCTCTTTTATAGCCTCATTTTTACTCTTTGTATTTTTATAAGGTCTATTGTTAGTCATCACATCAAAAGAATCAGCAATATTAATTATTCTAGATACTAAAGGTATTTCATCTCCTTTTAGACCGAGAGGATACCCTTTGCCATCCCATCTTTCATGATGTGTAAGAACACACTTTGCAACAGTATACAGTTCGCTAGAGGCATTTATAATTCGATATCCTTTTTCTGTATGAGTTTTCATTATTTCGAATTCTTCATTAGTAAGGGAACTTGGTTTTAGTAATATATCTTCGCAAATCCCTATTTTGCCAATATCATGTAGTCTAGCTACCAGAATTAATTCATCTAATTCTGAAATTTTAAAGTTTAACTTTTGTCCTAAAGCTAAAGCATATTTAGTTACTCTTTTGGCATGTTCATTAGTTTCTAAGTTTTTTTCTTCTAAACTTTTTAGTAAAGAATCCATAATAGAGCTTTTAATGCTTTTATTATCTAATAATTTATGACGATAAACCTTTTCTTCAGCCTTATTTATACAATCATAGATATTATCATCAACCTCATGCTTAACTACAGCTCCCAAAGAAATGCTAAGTTGCATATATTTATAATCATATTTTTTGCAATCATTTAAAATTTGTTTTATTAATTTATCACATTTTAATTCATCAGCATTAGGAACAAGAATTATAAACTCATCTCCACCCCATCTAAAAACATACCCGCTTTCGCTACAAGAGGATTTTAAAACATTAGAAATGCTTCTCAACAAATTATCTCCTTCTAAATGACCAAGGGTATCATTAATTAATTTTAATCCATTAACATCCCCCATTATTATACCTAAAGGATGATAAATTGCTTTATTAAGTTTTTTTATTTTTTCTTCAAAACTATTTCTGTTATAAAGATCAGTAAGGGCATCTATTTCACTTAAATACCTTAACTTATCTTCTAATGTTTTATGTTGAGTTATATCCCTTGATATTCCAACTATACCACGGATATTTCCATATTCATCAATTATAGGTGTTTTTATGCTTTCCTCAGTTATAATATGACCGTCAGCGTGTTTATAACAATTCTCAAAACTAATTGGTTTTTTAGTTTTTAAAATTTTTTTGTCTTGTTTATAAAAGTTCATGGCCCTTTGTTTGTTATACATTAAATCTAGGTCAGTTTTTTCTAATAGACCATCATCATCTAATAAGTTACAATTGTGAAAATTTTTAAAGTTATTTAAAAACGCCTTATTATAACCTAGATATTTAGAATGTTCATCCTTGTAAAAAATTGCCTCAGGGAGTGTATCTATAATAGTTCTTAAAATATTCTTTTGATGTATTAATTCTAAATGTTTTTGTTTTTTTTCATTTATATCAATAACTATGCCTGCAACACCTTGTGTTTCTTGTTTTTTATCAAGAATAGGAAATATATAAGTTCTAAAGTATAAACCTTTAATAAGTACTTCAGAAATAGTTACTTTTTTTGTTATCAATGTGTTTTTTAGTTGTTCATTATAAGTGTCAGACTTTTCTTTAGAAAATACATCAACAGTTTTTTTTCCAATGACATCACATGCTTTTACGTTATATAAATTTTCATAATGATCATTTATAAAAATTATTTTTGTATCAATGTCTTGTATCCATACAGGATAAGGTATATTTTCTAAAAATAATTTATATATGTCTGTAGAATTATTATACTCCATTACATAGGCTCCTTTTGAATGTATTTTGGAAAATTATAACAATGAATATTTTACAATTATTTTATAGTTATGTCTACAAATACTATATAAAAAGGAACTACTAAAATTTATATAGAGTAGTTCCTTTTAAAATTATCTTTCTTCTAGTATGAATTTATTTATAACATGAGCAACTCCATCTTCATCATTTGAAAGAGTAATATAATCTGCTAAGTCTTTTATTTCTCCTGTAGCATTTCCCATGGCAACTCCAAGTCCTGCATATTCTATCATATGTTTATCATTTTCTGCATCTCCAACACATATGATTTCATCTTTCTTTATACCAAGCTCTTGAGCAAGAAGTGAAATACCATTACCTTTATTGGCATTTGGATTTAAGAATTCTAAAAATGAAGGAGTACTCCTTACTATAGTATATTTTTCGTAGTATTCTTTAGGAATTTTTTTTATACATTCATCTAATATTTCTGGATGATCTACCATCATAAACTTAGACATGGCAATATCTTTTGGAGCTTCATCTAATGTAGTAACATTTAAATGAACTCCAGTAAGGTGGCATTCAAATACCGTATAATCACTGATATCTTTATTAAAAGTATAAATAGTTTTAGTGTCATAAAAATGGCTTCTAGACCCAACTTCCAGGCTTAGATTGTATAAATCTACTAAGTCTTCATATTTTAGTGTTAAGTGAGATACTGGATTTTCAGTAAAAGTATCTTGAACTAAAGCTCCGTTGAAAGTAGCAGCATAATCTCCCTCTTCTTTAAGGCTTAATTCATCTATGAATTTTTCAACACCTTTTAGTGGCCTGCCAGTGCATAAAACTACTTTAACGCCTTTTTCTTTTGCTTTTTTTATAGACTTTTTTACACCTTCTGTAAGTTGGTGTGAACTATTGATTAAAGTTCCATCAATATCTAATGCAATTAATTTGTAATTCATAAATCCTCCTGTTGAATATTAAAAATGTAAATTATCTTTAAATAACTATATTAATAAACTTACATATTAATAGTTTTTGATAATATTAATTATTGAAATTTATTAGTAGTAATTTTCAAGGACAATATATAGTTTAAAAGTTTTTATAAGTAAATTCAATAAAAACTCATTGGAATAAAATTTATTGTTAAAAAATAAACTATATAAAGAATTGATTTTGTAATATGACTCATTTTTGCTTATAAAAAATAACTAATTAAAAAGTTAGTGGATAAGCTGTTCTAAAGGGGGTTATATATGTGAATTTAATTTTATATATTAATTTGATAAAAATTTAACAAATGTATTGACAGATTAAATAAGATAATTTAATATAAATAGTATGAAAAGCTGTTAAAAATATAACAAAGTTTATTAACATTATAATTATACAGGGGGAGTTTCCAAATGAGTAAAGAAACAAAAAAAGTTAAAGTTGTTAACCAAGAGGTAAATGTTGAAAGTATGATTAATGAATTAGTGGAAAAAGCAACTATAGCTAAAGAAGCTATGTTAAAGTTAGATCAAGAAGCAGTAGATAAGATAGTAGCAGCTATGGCAAAAGCTGGACTTGATAAACATATAGAACTTGCTCAATTTGCAGTAAACGAAACAGGAAGAGGAATATTTGAAGATAAGGTAACAAAAAATATTTTTGCTACAGAATATATATATAACAGTATAAAATACAAAAAAACAGTTGGAGTAATAGAAGAAAACGATGAAGAAGGATATATGATGGTGGCTGAACCGATAGGTGTAGTAGCTGGGGTAACTCCTGTTACAAATCCAACTTCAACAACAATGTTTAAAACTTTAATATCTATGAAAGGGAGAAATCCAATAATATTTAGTTTCCATCCATCAGCTCAAAAATGTTCTGCTGAAGCAGCTAGAATATTAAGAGATGCAGCTATAGAAGCAGGAGCTCCAGAAAACTGCGTACAATGGATAGAGGTACCATCATTAGAAGCATCAAGCGCATTAATGAAGCATAATGGAGTATCATTAATACTTGCAACAGGAGGACCAGGAATGGTTAAATCTGCTTACTCTGCAGGAAAACCAGCACTTGGAGTTGGAGCAGGAAACGTACCTTGCTTCATAGAAAAATCTGCTGATATAAAACAAGCAGTAAATGATTTAATATTATCTAAATCATTTGATAACGGAATGATATGTGCTTCTGAGCAAGCAGTTATAATAGAAGAATGTATATACGATGAAGTAGTTGCTTTACTTAAGCATTACAACTGTCACTTCGTGTATGGAAAAGAAAAAGAATTATTAGAAAAAACAGTTATAAACCCAGAAACTAAAACATTAAATCCAAATATAGTTGGACAAAGTCCATATGCAATAGCTAATATGGCAGGGTTTGAAGTTCCAAAAGATGCTAAAATATTAGTTGCTGAAATAGAAGGTGTTGGAATGGATTATCCATTATCAAAAGAAAAATTATCTCCAGTTTTAGCTTGTATAAAAGTAAAAAATGCTGAAGAAGGTGTACAAAAATGTGTTGAAATGACAGAGTTTGGTGGACTTGGACACTCAGCAGTTATTCACTCAAACAACGATGATGTAATATTAGAATTCTCAAATAGAGTAAGAACAGGAAGACTTTTAGTAAATGCACCATCTACTCATGGAGCAATAGGAGATATATATAATGTAAATACTCCATCATTAACTTTAGGATGCGGATCAATGGGTAATAACTCAACTACAGATAACGTATCTGCTGTAAACTTAATAAATGTTAAGAAAGTTACTAAAAGGAGAGTTAATATGCAATGGTTTAAAGTTCCTGAAAGAATATATCATGAAGTAGGTTCAATACAATATTTAGAAAAACTACCAAATGTTGAAAGAGTAATGATTGTAACTGATAGAATGATGGTTCAACTTGGATATGCTGATAAATTAGAATATCAATTAAGAAAAAGAAGAAATCCAGTAATGGTAGAGGTATTCGCTGACGTAGAACCAGATCCATCAGTAGACACTGTACTAAATGGTGCTGAAGCAATGAGAAAGTTCCAGCCAGACACAATAATAGCTTTAGGTGGAGGATCTGCAATGGATGCTGCTAAAGGTATGTGGTTATTCTATGAAAATCCTGAAGCAGACTTTGAAGATTTAAGACTTAAATTTGCGGATATAAGAAAAAGAGTTTATAAGTTCCCTAAATTAGGAAGAAAAGCTAAAATGGTGGCTATACCAACTACTTCAGGAACAGGTTCAGAAGTAACATCATTTGCAGTTATAACTGATAAAGTAAATAATATTAAATATCCATTAGCTGATTATGAGTTAACTCCAGATGTAGCTATAATAGACCCACAATTTGTAATGTCTGTACCAGCTGCTGTTACTGCAGACACAGGACTTGACGTATTGACTCATGCTATAGAAGCATATGTATCTATAATGGCAACTGATTATACAGATGCTCTTGCAATGAAAGCTATACAAATGGTATTTGAATATTTACCATTATCATATAAAGGTGGACATACTGCTGAAGGTAGAGAAGCTAGAGAAAAAATGCATAATGCTTCTTGTATGGCAGGTATGGCATTTGCCAATGCTTTCTTAGGTGTAAACCACTCATTAGCTCATAAGTTAGGATCTGAGTTCCATATACCACATGGTAGAGCTAATGCAATATTATTACCACATGTAATAGAGTACAATGCACAAATGCCGACTAAATTTGCTGCATTCCCTAAATATAAATCTTTCGTAGCAGATAAGAAATATGCTGAAATAGCAAAAGTTCTTGGATTAAAAGCTAATACAACTGAAGAAGGTGTTAAGAGCTTAGCTGAGTCTATTAGAAATTTAATGAAAGAATTAAATATGCCAATGTCTATAGAAGAATGTGGTATAGAGAAAGAAACTTACTTTGGTTCAATTGAAAAATTAGCTTTAGATGCATTTGACGATCAATGTACTCCAGCTAATCCAAGATTACCATTAGTAACTGAACTACATGAGATATATAAGAATATATATCCAGCTAAAAAAGTATTAAAAGAATCTAAAAAAGAAGAAAAACATTAGTATAAAAATGGTTAATTAGTGATTCCTTAAAAATATAATCTTAAAATTGATATTTTGTGCAAAACAAGAGACCTTCTATAAAAAATAGAGGGTTTTTTGTATATAAAATTACGAAAGTTGACAATAAAAGATATTTAAAGTTAAAATTAAGTTAAAACTAAGTTAAAAATAAGTTAAAGTTAAATTGATAAACTATTAACTTATAATTTTTATATTATAATTGTGTATAATAATATAAAAAAATTATATGTAAAGGAGTGATAAGATGATAAATTTGATGGTTATAAGTGCCCTTGTAATATTAATATGCATTACATCTAGTAAAGCATTGTATAAATTCGGGGTGCCCACACTTTTGATCTTTATAGTACTTGGAATGTTATTTGGAGCAGATGGAATAGTTGGAATTGATTATAATGATCTTGAATTAACAAAGAGTATCTGCACCTTAGCTCTTATTTTTATAATGTTCTTTGGTGGTTTTGGTACAAATTGGGGAATGGCAAAGCCAGTTGCAATCCCGTCTATATTAATGGCAACTTTAGGAGTAGGTATTACAGCAGGACTTACAGGGATATTTTGTCATTTAATCTTAAAGACCACATTGTTAGAAGGTCTTCTTATAGGTTCTGTGGTTGCATCTACAGATGCAGCATCAGTATTTTCTATACTTCGTTCACGAAAATTAAATTTAAAAGGTTCAATTGCATCTCTATTAGAAGTTGAAAGTGGAAGTAATGACCCTTTTGCCTATATGCTAACTATAATTGTACTTTCGTTAATGTCTAATCAAGGAACTTCAGGTATACTGCCAATGTTATTTACTCAAATTGTAGTAGCAATTATATCTGCTGCCATATTATCTAAATTAACTGTATATTTATTAAGACACATAGATTTTGAAATAGAAGGGTTTTATCCTGTACTTGTAACAGCTATTGCAGTTTTATCTTATGGATTAAGTGAATTACTTGGTGGAAATGGTTACTTAAGTGTATATATAACGGGAATAGTAATTGGGAATAGTAAGATTCCTCATAAAAAAAGTTTATTTGAATTTTTTGACAGTATATCATGGCTTATGCAAATAATATTATTCTTCTTATTAGGATTACTTTCTTATCCATCTAAAATGTCTGATGTAATTTTAAATGGAACTTTAGTATCTATATTCATGATATTTATAGCAAGACCTCTAGCAACATTTAGTATTTTAAGTTGGTTTAAAATACCTTTTAAACAGCAAGTTTTTATATCCTGGGTAGGACTTAGAGGAGCTGCATCCATTGTTTTTGCCATATTTGCTCTAACTTATGGAGTTCCAATTTATAGTGATATATATCATATTATATTTTTTATAGCACTATTCTCAGTTGCCATTCAAGGGACTCTTATACCAAAAGTTGCATCAAAATTAGATTTAATAGATGATGAATCTTCAGTTTTCAAAACTTTTAATGACTATAAAGAAAACAAAAGCACAAAGCTAATTGAAATATCAATTACGGAAGATAGTAATTTGGCAAACAAAACTATTATGGATAGTAATATACCAGAAGATATTCTTATAGTAATGATAAAACGAGAAGGTGATGTATTTGTTCCAAATGGTTCTACAAAAATACTTTCTGGAGATATACTAGTTGTAACAGGAAACAATTTTGATAATTTGAGAATGTATCAAGAAGGAAAGAGTACAAAACTTATGGAAATATGTGTGGTAGCTAAAAGTAATTTTGCAAATAAAACAATTGGAGAGGCGGATATACCAGATGAAATTCTTGTAGTAATGATAAAGAGAAAAGGAGAAATAATTATTCCAAATGGTTCTACAGAAATACTTCCTAATGATATATTAGTAATAACAGGAACTGATATTAGTGATATAGATAAACTAGATATGGTCAATCATTAAGTATAAATTGATAAGTCTGAAAATTAAAATTAATGAATAAATGAGGAAATTTTAAACTATGACAAAAAATATAAACATACAAGAAGAACTTGAAGAAGTGCTATTAACATATGAAAAACCATCTATATATTTTATAAGTTTAAAAGAAGATAATAATTTGGATATAAAATTTCCTGAAATAGGTGAATTGGTAGGGGTAATTCAATCTCCTGTACATCATCCAGAAGGTGATGTATTTAATCACACTATGATGGTTGTAGATGAGGCTGCAAAGTTAAAGAATAAAGCTAAGAATCCAATTGAATTTATGTATTCAGCTTTATGTCATGATTTTGGAAAAGTGATTACAACTACAACTAAAGAAGATGGAAAAATAATTTCTTATAATCATGAAAGAGCCGGCTTAAAATTAGTTAGGAAATTTTTAAATAGAACAATTAGAAAAGAAGATAATGAATTTAAGGATTATGTACTAAACATGGTAGAACTTCACATGCAACCCAATCAATTAGCAAATCAAAATAGCAGGTTGAAAAGTACTCGAAAGTTATTTAATAAGTCAGTTTGTCCACAAGATTTGATACTATTGGCAAAGGCAGACGCCCTTGGAAGGTCAGTAAATGAAGATTACTCACTTAAAGAAGCTTATCTAAAAAATGCATTAAAAGATTTTCAGGAACTAGAATAATTATAATATTAAAAAAGAAAAAAATTACAAATTAATATAAATTTATCTTAAAAGTCTGTTTTATAAAAAATATAACAGACTTTTTTGTTTATAGAAAATTGTAAACTCAAAAAATACGTCCAAAGTGTTTAACCAGATTTAAAATATTAAAATATAATTGACAAAATTGAAATGAGACACTACTATTTAATTAATACAATTTAACTAATTAAAAATAATTAAACATGGTTGGATATACTTAGAATAAAAATAGTTTAATTGCTTTTTCAGATATTAAAAATATTTTAAGGGGGAAATGATTATGTTAAAAACAACAAAAGTAACTGACCCACAATTATATTCAATAGTAGAAAAAGAATTAGAAAGACAAAAATACAATATAGAAATGATAGCGTCTGAAAGTTCTGCACCAACAGAAATATTGGAGCTTATGGGAAGTGTATTTGTAAATAAAACAGAAGAAGGCCTTCCAGGTAAAAGATATCAAGCGGGATCACAATATGCTGATGAAGTAGAAAACTTATGTATTGAGAGGGCTAAAGAAGCCTTTGGTTGTGAATACGTAAATGTTCAAGCTTATTCAGGAGCAACTGCAAACTATACAGTATTTAATGCTGTACTTGACCCAGGAGACAAAATACTTGCCATGAGGTTAGATCATGGTGGACATTTAACTCATGGTTCACCAGCAAACTTTGTAAGCAAAATATTTAACTATGAGCACTATGGTGTAGACTTAGAAAGCGAAACAATAAATTATGAAGAAGTTGAAGAGAAGGCATTAGCATTTAAACCTAAAATGATAATAGCCGGAGCTAGTGCTTATCCAAGACTTATAGATTACAAAAGAATGAGGGAAATTGCTGATAAAGTTGGCGCATACTTAATGGTAGACATGGCTCATATATCAGGACTTATAGGAGCTGGCGTAATTCCTTCACCCATACCTTATGCAGATTTCTGTACATCTTCTTGCTCAAAAACAATTTGTGGCCCTAGAGGCGGATTTGTAATGTGTAAAGAAAAGTATGCAAAAGCGTTAAATAGATCAACTTTCCCTGGAACACTTGGTTCTATACAAATAAATGGTATTGCAGCAAAAGCAAATATGTTTAAGAGAGTAAGAGAGCCAGAGTTTATTGCTACAATGAAAAGAGTTTTAGATAATGCTAAATATTTAGCAAAAGAATTGGAAGGAAGGGGATTTAGAATAGTAAGTGGCGGAACTGATAACCATACAGTACTTGTCGACTTAAGAGGTAAAAAAATAACGGGTAAACAGTTCGACCAAGCACTAGAATCTATAGGTATAACAGTAAATAAAAATACTATTCCAAATGACCAAGAAAGTCCATTTGTTACAAGTGGTGTACGTATAGGACTTACAGCAGTATCAGAACGTGGGTTTGGCCATATTGAAATCGCTGAAATTGCCGAGATAATGGAAAAAGTTGCGAATAATATAGATAATGAAGATGTTTTAAGAGAATGTAGAGTTCAAGCAAGAAACTTGATTTCAAAATTTCCTCTATATCCAGAAGGGTATTTTGAAGATTAAAAAAAGCCTCTCACAGTAAAGGTCATATTTTTGCAAATAGACCTTTACTTAAATTATTAATATATAGCATAAGAATGTGAGCTTGATGTGTATGCTCACATTTTTATGTTTAAAGTAATACTTAATAAATTAAAAATATTTTATGAGAATAAAAATGTGTTAAATTGGATTTAACAAAATGAATTACATTTGATTACAAGTTAGGAAGTTGGGGAATTATGGTATAATAAAAAGAAAATTAAAAAATTATCATATGAATTTTTAAGGAGAATACAAATGAGTGATTTAAATATAGGGGAAAAAATAGCGCAATACAGAAAAAGTAAAGATTTAAGTATAAGAGAGTTAGCAAAAATGGCAGAAGTCACACCGTCACTACTAAGCCAGATAGAAAGAGGTTTGGCAAATCCATCAGTTAACTCTCTAAAGTCCATAGCAAATGCATTGAATGCACCTTTGTTTACATTTTTTACTTCAGAGGTAATAAAAGAAGATTTAATTGTGAGAGGTAATAATAGAAAAAAAGTAATACTACCTGGAGCTGAAAACGTCGTATATGAAATGTTAGCACCTGGTGTAAACGATAATTTAGAATTTGCCATTATGGATTTATCTCCTAAATCATCATCTTGTACTGATTATATTCATCATAATGGATATGAAATTGCATATATATTAGAAGGAGAGGTTACTTTACATTTAGATGGTGAAAAATTTGAACTAAGGAAAGAAGATAGTGTGAAAATTCCTGTTGGAATGAAACATAGATGGGAAAATAATATTGATTTAGAATCAAAAATTATATTTGCTGTTTTATTATAAAAATAAAAAATTAAGGAATTAAAAGGCCTGGTTATCATTAATAGTGATATTAGGCCTTAAACTATTTATAGACTTTATACTTATATTAAAAGAGTATGCGTGTCAATTTTTAATTATAAATTAGATTTGAAAGATGTGGAAGTGAATATAAGGTATAAATATGCCAATAATCATCAAAATATAACAAGATTAAATAAAATAATTATATTTGGTGAGGATTAACATAATGAATAAAGAGATAAAAAATACTGAAAATCCAAAAGAAAAAAAGAACATAGAAAATATGATTGATGAATTAGTTAAAAGAGCTAATGTAGCCATGGAAGAAATGTTAAATTTGGACCAAGAAAAAATAGATAAAATAGTTCAAGCTATGGCAAAAGCAGGACTTGATAAGCATATTGAATTGGCTAAAATGGCTGTGGATGAAACTAAAATGGGAATTTTTGAAGATAAAGTAATAAAAAATATTTTTGCGACAGAATATATTTATAACAGTATAAAATATAAAAAGACTGTTGGAATTGTAGAAGAAAATGATGAAGAAGGATATATGATGGTAGCAGAACCTATAGGAGTAGTTGCTGGGGTAACGCCCGTTACTAATCCTACATCAACAACTATGTTTAAAGCATTAATATCTATAAAATCAAGAAATCCAATAATATTTAGTTTTCATCCATCTGCACAAAAATGCTCATCTGAAGCAGCTAGAATATTAAGAGATGCAGCCATAAAAGAAGGAGCACCAAAAGACTGTATACAATGGATAGAGAAACCATCATTAGAGGCATCTAGTGAACTTATGAAACATAAGGGTACATCAATAATTTTAGCAACTGGTGGACCTGGAATGGTTAAATCAGCATATTCTTCTGGCAAGCCAGCTCTAGGAGTTGGAGCAGGAAACGTCCCTTGTTTTATTGAAAAATCTGCAGATATTAATCAAGCAGTTAATGATTTAATAATGTCTAAATCCTTTGATAATGGTGTTATATGTGCTTCTGAACAGGCTGCAATAATAGAAGATGAAATATACAAAGATGTTGTTTCTTTAATGAAAAACAATAAATGTTATTTCGTAAATGATGAAGAAAAACAATTGCTAGAAAATACTGTTATAAATAGTGAAACTAAATCATTAAATCCGAAAATAGTAGGTCAAAGTGCTTATACAATAGCAAAGATGTCAGGATTTGAAGTGGCGAAAGATACTAAAATATTGGTGGCAGAAATTAATGGAGTAGGAGAGGATTATCTTTTATCAAGAGAAAAGCTTAGTCCAGTATTGGCTTGTATAAAAGTGAAAAATGCAGATGAAGGTATAGATAAGTGTGTTGAAATGACAGTGTTTGGTGGTCTTGGACACTCGGCATGTATACATTCAAATGATGATAATATAATTTTGAAGTTTAGTAATAAAGTAAAAACAGGAAGGCTTTTAATAAACACTCCATCAAGTCAAGGTGCTATAGGTGGTATATATAATTCAAATATACCATCATTAACTTTAGGATGTGGATCTATGGGTAATAACTCTACTACAGACAATATATCTGCACTTAATTTAATCAACCTTAAAAAAGTGGCAAAAAGAACTACAAATATGCAGTGGTTTAAAGTTCCAGATAGAATTTATCATGAAATGGGATCTATTAAATATTTAGAAAAATTACCAAATGCAGAAAGAATAATAATAATTACGGATAGAACTATGGAAGATATAGGATATGTAAAGAAGATAGAATATCAATTAAGAAAAAGAAAAAATCCAGTTATGATAGAAAAATTTACAGCAGTTGAAGTAGACCCATCCGTAGATACAGTATTAAATGGAGCTAAGGAAATGGTTAAATTTAAACCGGATACAATTATAGCATTAGGTGGAGGTTCAGTGATAGATGCAGCAAAAGGAATGTGGCTATTTTATGAAAATCCACATGTGAATTTTGAAGATTTAAGACTTAAATTTATGGATATAAGAAAAAGAGTTTATAAGTTCCCTAAATTAGGTAAAAAGGCACAATTAGTGGCAGTACCAACTACATCAGGAACTGGGTCAGAGGTTACTTCTTTTGCAGTTATAACAGACAAAGAAAATAATATAAAATATCCTTTAGCTGACTATGAATTAACACCAGATGTGGCAATAGTGGATCCTCAATTTGTTATGAGCTTACCAAAATCAGTCATTGCAGATACAGGACTAGATGTGTTAACTCATGCAATAGAAGCATATGTTTCTGTAATGGCAACAGACTACACAGATGCACTGGCTTTAAAAGCCATAGAAATGGTATTTAAATATTTACCAATATCATATAAAGGTGAAGACACAGCTGAATGCAAAGAAGCTAGAGAAAAAATGCACAATGCTTCTTGTATTGCTGGAATGGCATTTGCCAACGCTTTTTTAGGTATAAATCACTCCTTAGCTCATAAACTTGGAGCACAGTTTCATATACCTCATGGAAAAGCAAATGCAATTTTGTTGCCTTATGTAATAGAATATAATTCACAAATACCAAATAAATTTACAGCATTTCCTAAATATAAATATTTTGTAGCTGATAAAAAATATTGGCAAATTTCAAAAACACTTGGATTAAAAGCGAATAGTATTGAAGAGGGAGTTAAAAATTTAATCGAAGAAATAAGAACATTAATGAGGAAATTAAATGAACCAACAGGCATTAAAGAGTGTGGTATAGGAAAAGATGAGTATTTTTCTGTTATAGAAAAATTATCTTTAGAAGCTTTTGATGATCAATGCACCTCTGCTAACCCAAGATCACCATTAGTTAGTGAATTAAAAGAGATATACAGTAAAATATATTAGAAACAAGAATAATATTTTTATAATGAGAAATAATATTTTTAAAAATATTTATTGACAAATAATATTTATTCGTATAACATTACTATTAATTAGTTAAAAAAAGAATAAAAGCAATGAAGGGAAGAGTAATTATAGTACTGAGTTAAAGCGAGCTGGTTATGGTGTGAGTCCAGTACAAAGTATATAATGAAGAACCTCCCAGAGCCACTAACCGAAATCTAATAGAGAGTAGACTTAGTCGGAACCAAGCCGTTACCTACTTGGCGATGTATTATTTAGTACATTGAATGAGTTGAACTTTTATTAAAGTTAAATTAGGTGGTACCGCGGAAGTCTAGCCTTTCGTCCTATTTATTATAGGATGAAAGGCTTTTTTTATTGGAAAAATCACAATAATAAATCAAAAGGAGTGAAGTAATATGTGTTTAGTAATACCAGAAAGATATGAAACAAATTTAGGGGTTATAGAAACTCAACAGGCAATAAAGGATTTAAAGGATTTTTTTGAAAATAGATTAGGAGAAATGCTAAAATTGACAAGAGTATCTTCTCCATTGTTTGTTTTACCAGAAACAGGTACAAACGATAACTTAAATGGAGTGGAAAAACCAGTTAGTTTTCAAATTCCTTACCTAAGAAAAGATGCAGAAATAGTACATTCTTTAGCTAAGTGGAAGAGAATGGCTCTTAAAAAATACGGATTCCCTGTAGGTAGAGGTTTATATACTGATATGAACGCTATTAGAAAAGATGAAGAACTAGATAACTTACATTCTTTATATGTTGACCAATGGGATTGGGAGCTTATAATAGATAAAGAAGATAGAACTATGGAAACACTAAAAAAAGTTGTAAGAGATTTATATAAGGTTTTTAAGGAAACTGAAGAACATGTTCATAGCATATATCCTGAGGTAGAATGCATATTACCAGAGGAAATAACTTTCATAACTTCACAGGAACTACTAGATATGTACCCTGACTTTAGTCCAAAAGAAAGAGAAAATGCTATTGTAAAAGATAAAAAAGCAGTTTTCTTAATGCAAATAGGAAAAGTATTAAGCAGTGGAGAAAAGCATGATGGAAGAAGTCCTGACTATGATGATTGGGATTTAAATGGAGACATATTATTCTATAATCCAGTATTAGATAGTGCTATAGAACTTTCTTCTATGGGAATAAGAGTAGATGAAGATGCATTAGAAAGACAATTAAAAGCAGCTAAATGTGAAGATAGAAAAGAATTAGATTATCACAAAGAATTGTTAGATGGAAAATTACCATATACAATAGGTGGAGGTATAGGTCAATCTAGAATATGCATGTTCTTTTTAAATAAAGCTCATATAGGTGAAGTACAAGTAGGAATATGGCCTCAAGAAATGATTGAAGAATGTAGTCAAGCGGGAATAACTTTATTGTAATTTATAAATTTTTAATAAAAAATATTAATGAATTTCAATAAGAATTCATATTATACATCAAAAGTTTTGCTTACATTAAAATTTGGAAATATGATGAAATAAGCTCACAACATGTAGTTTTGATAACGTAAGACCAGTTGTCAAAACTACTTTTTTGTAGGCGAAATATTAAATTTAAATTGAAATATGAGAAAGGGTATAATGTTTAAAATATATGATTGTGTAATATATGGAACTGCAGGAGCATGTAAAGTGATAGATATATGAAAAATATAATAAATAAAGTAGTAAACTATATTGAAAATAATATTTAATAAATTTTGTAATACATTTTTCTATACGTTTGTATATAATTTAGATAAGAAAGTAATATAAAAGTAGTAATTTCTTACTACTGAGGGGGAAAAATGTATAAAAAAATTTTACCAATTATAGATTTAGATATAATTGTGGTTATTTTTTTGGTAGTTATGCTACATAAATATAAAACAAAATTTAAAATGGACGAAAAAATAAATAAAACTTATGTTTATATAATAATTACCACTATAATAATTATAATATTAGAAATATTAGATAAAATTTTATTATTACATCATAATACTATTCTTGTTCCTATTACAAAAACAATTAATATTATTGGTTTTGGATTATCTCCCATGGTATCATTTTTATGGATGATATATTTATTGCAATATTTTAACGTGGAGCTAAAATCAAAACTTACGATGATACCATTAATAATAAATTTTTCAATAAGTATATTGAGTTATAAATATGGTTTAATATTTGAAGTTAATAATCTAAACGTATATAGCAGAGGTACTTTTTTTATTACATCCATTCTTATAACATATTTTTACTTTATAACAAGTTTAATAATTATATTTATTAATAAAGAAAAAACAGAAGATAAAGAATATATAAATTTGATTATGTTTGAAGCTATACCTTTTATTGCAGCTATTATTCAAATATTTTTAAATAATCTATTACTTATTTGGGGATCTGTAGGAATCTCTTTAGTAATACATTACATATATCTTCAAGAAAAACTTTTAAGATATGATAATTTAACAGGTGTATGGAATAGGATGACGAGTGAACTATATATATATAATAATTTTATGAATAAAAATAGACCATTTTCACTTGTTTATGTGGATGTTAATGACTTTAAACTTATTAATGACACTTATGGTCATAATGAAGGAGATAAAGCTTTAATTAATATTGCTAATTTTCTAAAAGATTATTTTAAAGGTATAGGTAAGATAGGTAGAATGGGTGGAGATGAGTTTATTATAATTATTTACAAAGAAAATGAAATTCAAATAAATAATATAATTAGAGATGTAAATCTTCAGCTGTGTAAATATAATGTTAAACTAAATAAATCATACAACTTAACTATAAGTACGGGCTATAAAAAATTTTATAATGATTATTCTCAAATTGATGATTATATTAAAGATATTGATGAATTAATGTATATAAACAAAGAAAAAATAAAGAAAAAATTACATTAGTCAATTGCTAGAAATACAGAGGGGAGAATATGTATGAAGGAATGCATTAAAAAAAATAAAATATTATTATTTATTACAATAATATTTAGTGTTATATCATCTATAACCATGGTAGGTGTATCATTATTACTACAATCAACCATAGACAAAGTAATGAATGGAGATATGGAAGGATTTAAAAAAATCTTAATTTTTACTTTAGTATATTGTGGAATTATGGGATTATTATATTTTATTTATGATATCCTTAGCAAAATGTTTATTAGGAATGTAACGAGAGAACTTAGAAGTAAAATTTTTTCAGGTATAATAAATCACAATTATAAAGATTTTAATTCTAAAAATACAGCAGACTATATATCAGCACTGACTAATGACATTAAATTAGTGGAAGAAAACTATATTACATCTTTATTATTGGTTTTACAGTTTTCAGTGGCGTTTATAGCAACAATAGGTATATTGCTATACTTAAGCCCCTTAGTGACAGGTTGCTTATTTGTAAGTATGTTATTAATCTTTATAGTACCAAGTATTTTTGGGAAAAAACTAGAAAGTAAACAGATGAACCTTTCTAATAAACTTACTTCATTTACTACTGTAATCAAAGATATGCTTAGTGGGTATGATGTTATAAAATCTTATAATTTAAAGAAAGATGCATTTGAAGAATTTGAAGGAGAAAATAAAGATTTAGCTAAGACTAAGTTTGAAGCAGATAAATTACTAGTAATAAACGAAACTTTATCTCAGTTACTTGGTATGGGAACTCAATTTATTGCAGTATTTTTATCAGCATACCTGGTTTTAAAAGGCAATATTACCATGGGGACACTGATAGCTATTGTTCAATTGTCAGGAAGTTTTATTCAACCTGTTATTATGATAATGAGCTATGCTCCAAAGATTACGTCTATGACTTCTGTAATAAAAAGGCTAGATGATATGTCTAATTATAAAGATAGTAGCTTTACAGGAAGTGAAGATCCTTCATTTGACAGATCTATAGAAATAAGTAATGTAAATTTTGCATATGAAGAGAATAAAAATATTCTTGAAAATGTAGATTTAAAAATAAAGAAAAATAAAAAATATGCCATTGTAGGTCCTAGTGGCTGTGGAAAGTCAACTTTGGCAAAGTTAGTTCTTGGATATTATGCAGACTACAATGGAGAAATCAAGTATGATGACAAAGAAATTAGAAATGTAAACATAGAAAAAATTAATAAGATGATTTCTGTAATTCATCAAAATGTATATATGTTTGATAAAAACATAAAAGATAATATTTGTCTATATAAGGAATTTTCATATGAGAATATAAGCAATATATTAGAATTAAGTGGTGCAGATAAATTTATTAATGAATTGGAAGAGGGATTGGATTATTTTGTAGGTGAGAATGGAAATAACTTATCTGGAGGACAAAGACAAAGAATAGCCATAGCAAGAGCTTTAATTCAACAGACGCCAATCCTTGTCTTAGATGAAGGGACCTCAGCAATAGATATGCAAACTGGATATGATATTGAAAGTAGATTATTAAATTTAGATAATCTTACATTAATAACGATTACGCACAAAATGAGTCAGGAATTATTGAGTTTATATGACGAGATAATTTTTATGGAAGGTGGCAAAATAATTGAGCAAGGTAGTTTTAATGATTTAATAAAAAAAGAAGAAAAGTTCTATGATTTTTATAAGTTGGAAACAGCATAATTAATTGTAAATAAAAAGTGATGAATTATAAGATAATTCATCACTTTTGTTTTTAAGATAGTTCATTTACTGCTTTTAAGGTTTTTGTTGGGCAACAAGTTTCATATATAATACTTCCATCTTCTCCAATGTAAGAATTATAAACTGTTAAATTTTTAATCAATTCGCTGTAATGATATGCAAGTAAGCCTGCGTTATTAGGGGTTGATATTCTTACTACCTTTGTTTCATCAAATTTAAATCTGTTTTGTTTTAATATACTTCTTGTAACATTTACATCGCTTGAAGACTGAACATCATCTTCACCTACTATAAATACAAATTTTAGCTGTTTGTTATTTTCTGATATATAAAATGCAGAAATATTTAAGTTATTTTCTCCAAGATCATTCAACAAGGCAGATAGGTATTCTTCGCTAGTATAAACAGTAAATTGAACTATAATAGAAGCATTAGAATTATTCACACTTGAAGGGTTAACTTTATTTATTAAATTTTTATCTTTATTCATAATTCACTGTCCTCCCTTGTAATAAAATTAAGACATATTTCTTTAATGCCTATATCCTATAATATGACACAATAGCTTTGAATGTTACATAAAATTACATTTATTAATACGTTAATAAATTTGTGCTAGTTTTAAATTTATAGTAAATTTGTATATAATAAGATAAAACATAGGTATTTATAAAAATAGGAATAAGGAAGTTATTATGAAAAAGATAAAAATATCAGTGAGAAGCTTAGTTGAGTTTATTATGAAAAAGGGAAGCATAGACAATAGATTTGTAGGAAATATTAAAGCGATTGAAGGAATTAGAGGCCATCAAAGAGTACAAAAATCCTATGGAGATGAATACACCTCAGAAGTATCTATAAAACATAAATTTGCTTTTGATGAAGTAGAGATAGAAGTAGAAGGAAGAATAGATGGACTCTTAATTGAAAATGATAAAATTATAATTGATGAAATAAAAACTACGACGAAAGATCTGTTATTAATAGATGAAGATAGCTACCCACTTCATTGGGCTCAGGTAAAATGCTATGGATATATGTATTGTATTCAAAATAATTTGGACAATATAGATCTGCAAGTAACTTATTATAATATAGAAAATAAATCTACAAGAATATTGAGAAAAAACTTTCAACTAAGTGAATTAAAAGAGTTTTTCTTTAAATTAATTAATGAATATAAATTATGGGCTAATATGGAGAAACAATGGATGGAAACAAGAAATGAATCCATTAAAAATTTAAAGTTTCCCTTTGCAAAATATAGACCAGGACAACGAGAATTTGCAGTGCGAGTTTATAAAAGTATAGTAGATAGCAAAAAATGTTTTGCCATGGCACCAACAGGTACTGGAAAAACTATATCAACACTTTTTCCAGCTATAAAAGCAATGGGAGAAGAGAAAACTTCAAAAATTTTTTATCTTACATCAAAAACCATAACACGAGAGGTAGCTAATGACACTATAAGCTTGATGAAAAAACAAAATTTAGTTTTGAGAAGTGTTACAATAACCGCCAAAGAAAAAATATGTAAGATGGAAGAGACTAATTGTAACCCAGATTATTGTCCTTATGCCAGTGGATATTACGATAAAATAAACAGAGCTCTTAAGGAAATTTTAAGTAAATATAATGATTTTAGCAGAAAAAATATTGATGAAATAAGTGAAATTTATAAATTGTGTCCCTTTGAATTATGTCTTGATTTAACAATGTTTAGTGATGTAATTATTTGTGACTATAATTATATATTTGATCCTAGAGTTTATTTAAAAAGGTATTTTGATGTAAAAAAAACAGATTTTACATTTCTTGTAGATGAGGCACATAATTTATTAGACAGAAGTAGAAGTATGTACTCTGGAGAAATAAATCAAAATATTTTTATGAAAATGAAAAAAATAATAGGTAAAAAAGATAAAAGAATATTAAATACAATAAAAGAAATAGAAAAATATTTTATAGATAAATCAAAGGTATTAAATCTAATAAAAGAAAAACATATTATTGAAGAGGAACTGCCTAAATCTCTTATAGAGCTACTTAATATCTTAATGAAATTTATGGATGAATATTTATCAAGAAGCAATGAAGAAAACTCTGAACTACTGGACTTGTATTTTGAAGTTAATAAATTTTTATTTATTTCAACGTTTTACAATAATAATTATAAAACTATATATAGTGATGAATTGCTTGGTACTAATGTGAAATTGTTTTGCGGAAATCCTTCAGACTTAATTATTGAAAAAATGAATAAATCCAAATCTACAACAATTTTCTCTGCAACTTTAACACCGTTAAATTATTATAAAGATATTTACGGCAGTGAAGATGGAGATTTTGTAATAAGTTTAAAAAGCCCTTTTGATGTAAAAAATAGGCTGATAATAATAGGAGATGACATTTCTACTAAATACAATAAAAGAGAAGATACAATAGAAGATTTAGTTGAATATATTAAAGTTTGTGTGGAAAGCAAAGTTGGAAATTATATGGTGTTCTTTCCATCCTATAAATATATGGAATTGGCTTATGAAAAAATTAAAGATAAATATGAAAAACTTAATGTAATCATACAAGAAAATAATATGAGTGAGGAAGAAAAAGAAGAGTTCTTAAATTTATTTAATAATAATAAAGAGACTCATGTGGGGTTTTGTGTCCTAGGAGGACATTTTTCAGAAGGCATAGATTTAACAGAAGATAAGCTTATAGGAGTTATTGTTGTTGGGGTTGGAATGCCGCAAATAAACATTGAAAGAAATATAATAAAGGATCAGCTAAATGAAAATAATAAAGGATTTGATTATGCATATGTTTATCCTGGAATGGCAAAAGTACTTCAAGCTGTGGGTAGATGTATAAGGACTGTTAAGGATAGAGGAGTAATTTTACTCCTAGATAATAGATATTCAAATTATAGATATAAAAACCTTTTTCCACAAGAATGGAGTCCTTATATTAGGATAAAAAAGCCTGATGATATTAAGGGTTTATGTAAGGAATTTTGGGGTGATGAGTAAAGTAATATAAGAAAACACTACAGATTAATAGTGTTTTTCTTATATAAAAAATTAAAATTGTAGTTTGTTTAATATACCATTAGTTATAGTATTTTTATTTTCACTAAAGTAAACAATCAATCCAGTATAGAACTTATTAGACATATTTAACATATCTTTCATTTCTATTAAATTACCTAAAAATTCCTCTTTATCCATAGTGCCAATAATATATCCTATAAAACACTCTAAGTAAGAAGTTGCTTTTTCTTGCCAGTTAGCTTCTTTTGATAAAGTAGATTGGATAAAAGGTGTTATACACATATATGTAGCTAATTCTCCAAGATCTCTTTCGTCATAGCTCATGAGATTTTCTTTTGACTTTGTTTTAAAATCGTCAGCTAAAAATACTCCATTTAACAAATCAGACGTAACATTAATTATATAAGTTAGTATCTCATCATCAGTACTCTTTGTTAAAGAGTTAAATATAATATTATCACAATCAAAATCTTTATAATGAATTAAATTTTTTAATTTCATTTCATACCTCCAAGTTATTATAGTAATAATTATATAATGATTACCATATTTTGAGTATAAATATTATTGGTAATTTTTATTCAATTTCAAAAAATTATTTATCATATAAACATAATCAATTAATCTAATTATAAAATATATACAAAACATCTATTAATAAATTTATATAATATATGTTGAAGTATTATATTTATGATATAATCCATAAATATAATACTTAGTAAAAAAGAAAGGATTGAAGTTTAATGGAATTTATACCAACAAAAACAATTATATCATCTTATAATGAAAATCCACATTGGTTTGGAATTAATTACAATATGAATATATATAAAGGTTGTTGTCATGGATGTATTTATTGTGATTCTAGGAGCAACTGTTATCAAATTTTAGATTTTGATAGAGTAAGAATAAAAGAAAACTCAATAGAAACTATAAAAAAAGAACTTCAATCTAAAAGAAAAAAAGGAGTAGTTGGAACGGGAGCAATGAGCGATCCTTATAATCCATTTGAAAAAGAATATGAACTTACTAGAGAAGCTTTAAGAATAGTTGATGAATACAGATTTGGAATAGGAATTGCTACAAAGAGCAATTTAATAACCAGAGACATAGATATACTGAAAAAAATACAAAGCCATTCTCCGGTTATAGTTAAAATGACAATCACAACCTTTGATGATGAACTGTGCAAAAAAATTGAAAGAAAAGTATGTACGTCAGAGGAAAGATTTAAGGCTATAAAAGAGTTAAGTGATAATAATATATATACGGGTGTATTGCTTATGCCGTTATTACCTTTCATTAATGATAATGAAGATAATATAAAAAATATTATAAGAAAAGTACATGAATGTGGTGGAAAATTTATTTTTACATATGGCATGGGAGTAACACTTAGAAATAATCAAAGAGAATATTACTTTCAACAATTGAGAAAAATATTTCCAAGAGAAAACTTAGATAAAATATATATGAATACATTTGGAGATGTATATGAAAACACCTCACCAAATGCAACTTATTTATGGAGGATTTTTAAATCAGAATGTGAAAAATATAATATTTTATATAAAATGGAAGATATTATAAAGGACTATAAGCATAATTATGAAAGAACTCAGATAACTTGGTTTTAATTATTGTTATATACATTTTTTTATGATATATTACAAATACAAATTTAGAAGGGAAGAAATATTAATGACAGACATAAAAGAATTTAATATAAGTGAAGAAGAACTTGCTGAAATAGAAGAGATTAAAGAGTTAGCACAAGGGTGTACAAATTACTTATTAGAATCTATAATAAATGCGGAAACAGGAGAGCAAATTGAATTAGAAGAAGATAATAAAAAAGCTATTTTTAAGTTGATTTTAAATAAAACAATGGAATTTATAGAAGAATACTCTTTTCCAAGTAATGAAGAAGATTTTGCAAAATATGTTGAAACTATGCTTACATATATGCAAGAAATACTATAGGTGTAAAAGGAATGGTTGAAAACCATTCCTTTTATTTTATATAAAATCAAAATAGAAATAGGATAAGGTTTTCACAAGGGGTTGCATGAAATAATAAAATGATTTTAAAAATACTATTTAAAATGAGAATTGACCTAGTTATAATATTGGTATACCAAGTGCTTAATTAATTATTATTTAATAATATATCTTCAAATAAAATTTAAAATGCTTGTATAATTATATGCTTGCAAAAACTTTTCTGCGAGAAATAAGGTTTTTTCTTGAAAACGTTGTCGAATAATGTTATTATAAATTCAAGAAAAAAACTTGGGGGAGAAAAAATGAAAAAACTAATCAACAAATGGAATAACATTAGCTTGGTAAAAAGGATAATTATTGGTTTAATAGTTGGGATAACGTTTGCTTTGACTATGCCAACACAATTAGCACCAATAGGAATTTTAGGATCATTATTCGTAGGAGCTTTAAAAGCTGTGGCTCCAATATTAGTATTTTTCTTAGTTATGGCGGCCATATGTCAGCATAAAGAAGGACAAAAAACAAATATAAAATCTATAATAACTTTATATCTTGTGGGCACATTAATAGCTGGTATTGTAGCTGTTGTGGGAAGTTTCTTATTCCCGGTAACATTAACACTTACTGCAGGAGCTGAAGGAGTGACACCTCCAGGAGGTGTAGGCGAAGTACTAAAAGCTTTATTAATGAATGTAGTTGACAATCCAGTAAATGCAATAGCAAATGCAAACTATATAGGGGTGTTAACTTGGGCTGTTGTTCTTGGACTTGCACTTAAAAATTCATCAGATTCAACTAAGCAAGTAATTGTAAATGTATCTGACGCCATATCTCAAGCTGTTAGATGGGTAATTAATTTAGCTCCATTTGGTATAATGGGATTAGTATTTGATACAATAGCAACATCGGGAATAGAATCATTATTAAGTTATGGGCAATTAATAGCTGTATTATTAGGAAGTATGGCAGTCTTTGCTTTAATAGTTAACCCAATAATAACTTTTATAGCAATAAGAAAAAATCCATATCCATTAGTATTAAGATGTTTAAGAGAATCTGGAATTACGGCATTCTTTACAAGAAGTTCAGCTGCAAATATACCAGTAAACATGAAACTTTGTAAAGATTTAGGATTAGATAGTGATACTTATTCAGTATCAATACCTTTAGGAGCGACTATAAACATGGGTGGGGCTGCAATAACAATATCAGTTCTTGCTTTAGCAGCGGCTCATACTTTAGGAATAAAAGTTGATATAGGAACAGCAATAATATTATCAGTGTTATCAGCAGTGTCTGCTTGTGGGGCATCAGGAGTAGCTGGAGGATCATTACTTTTAGTACCGCTGGCTTGTTCATTATTTGGAATACCAAATGAAATAGCAATGCAAGTAGTTGGTGTTGGATTTATAGTTGGAGTTATACAAGACTCTGCTGAAACTGCATTAAACTCTTCAACAGATGTTCTCTACACTGCAGTGGCAGAATTTGGTAAGAGAAGGAAAGAATCTGAAAATAAAGTTGCTTAATAATTTTAAATTTGGATTAATATAGATAATAAGAAATATACTTAAAACCATATTGATATTTAAATCAATATGGTTTTGTTTTTACAATAAGGTTATTGCTTTTTCATCTGACCATAATTAGATAAAATTATTATTATCATACAAATATGAAAAATATATCTAAATATTTTATTGAAGAGGTTAATAATAAATATTTAAATATCTATATAAAAAAATCTATAATGTTGAAGTTAAGGTAGTATAGTGCTAGAATGAAATTAAAATAAAATATTTAGGGGAGCTATTGCTGAGATTGAATTTTTAAATTCTAAACCCGTTGAACCTGTTTGGATAATGCCGACGTAGGGAGATTAAATATTGTATATATTTTGTTTTAACATTTTATTGTTAATTACATTATTTATTAATTTTGATTAGAGGTCGTACATTTATTGTGCGACTTTTTATATTAAGAAAATCTTTCTTATTTGGTGCTATTGTTGCCAAGTTAAGAAAGATTTTTTTTGATTAAAAATTTTAAAAAGATAAAATGAAAGGGGAAATGAAATGAGTTATACAACACAGATGGATGCAGCAAGAAAGGGAATAATAACAAAAGAGTTAAAAAAAGTAGCAACATATGAAAATATGGATGTTAAAGAATTACTTAATTTAGTAGGAGAAGGCAAGGTTGTAATCCCAGCTAATAAAAACCATACTTCTTTAAAGCCTTATGGTATAGGTAAAAAATTAAAAACAAAAATTAATGTAAACTTAGGTACCTCTAAAGATTGTCTAGATACGAATGTAGAAATGGAAAAGGTTATGAATGCAGTAAACTTAGGAGCAGAAGCTATAATGGATCTAAGTTCTTTTGGAGATACTCAAACATTTAGAAAAAAATTAATAGAAGAGTGTCCTGTCATAATAGGTACGGTGCCTATATATGATGCAGTAGTATATTATAATAAGCCATTAAAGAAAATAACTTCAAAAGAATGGTTAGATATTGTTAGAATGCATGCACAAGATGGTGTGGATTTTTTAACTCTTCATTGTGGAGTTAACAAACACACAGCGAAAAGATTTAAAAAATCTAATAGACTTACTAATATAGTTTCTAGGGGAGGATCTATTATATTTGCATGGATGGAGTTAACAGGCAATGAAAATCCTTTCTATGAACATTATGATGAAATATTAGATATTTGTGCAAAGTATGATGTTACTATAAGTTTAGGTGATGCTTGTAGACCTGGAAGTATTGCAGATGCAGGTGATGTATCTCAAATTGAGGAGTTAGTTACACTTGGAGAATTGACTACCCGAGCTTGGGCGAAAAATGTTCAGGTTATGATAGAAGGCCCTGGTCATATGCCGTTAAATCAAATAAAAGCTAATATGGAAATAGAAGAAACTGTTTGTAAAGGAGCACCTTTTTATGTTTTAGGTCCACTAGTTACTGACGTAGCACCAGGTTATGATCATATAACAGCTGCTATAGGCGGAGCTATTGCAGCTACTTATGGAGCGTCATTCTTATGCTATGTAACTCCAGCAGAACATTTAAGATTACCAACAGTAGAGGATGTAAAGGAAGGAATAATTGCATCTAAAATAGCAGCTCATGCAGCGGATATAGCAAAAGGAGTTAAAGGTGCAACTGATTGGGATAGCGAAATAAGCGAGGCTCGAAGAGATTTAAATTGGGAGAAAATGTTTGATTTAGCTATAGATGGTGAAAAGGCAATAAGATACAGAACAGAATCCAAACCAGAAAATGAAGATACTTGTACAATGTGCGGAAAAATGTGTGCAGTTAGAAATATCAATAAGATATTAAAAGGTGAAGATGTAGATATTATGGACTAATTAAAAAATACCTTAGAATAGGTTATAAAAGTCTATTCTAAGGTATTTTTATTTTTTATGTTGTTTGTTTTATATAATATTGCTTAAAGATTCTTCTTGTTTGTTGTAAATATATCTTTTAAAGTAAACTAAAAGAACTCCAGTAACTGGTACAGCTAACAATATACCTAAAAATCCTGTATATTTTCCAGCAAATGTTACAGCAAAAATTGTTAATATTGGTGGCACACCAACTTGTTTTCCAACAAAATGAGGTTCTAATATGGCGCTTTCTAATTGTTGAACTACTATCATAACTACTAAAACTAAAATAGCTTTATTGATAGAGAAGAATAAGTTTGTAACAACAGCAATTATAGTACCTATAATAGGTCCAAAGAAAGGAATCATATTAGTGACACCAGCAATTATTCCTATAAATAATGCATATTTAGAATCTGTTAAGGCAAGCACTATAGTACAGATAATACCATAAATTGTAGAATCCATAGCTTTTGCTACTATATATACACCAACATTATTATCTAATATATTAAGAAATTCTTTTACTTTAAAATAATGTTGTTTTAATATTTTTTGGAAAAATAAACTTACAACTTTAATATATTTCTCCTTTGATAAAAGTAGATAAACTGAGATGACTATTCCCAGTACAATGTTTATAGTATAAGATACAATGGTACTCATTAAATTAATAATAAAGTTACTAACAGTAGATGCTGTAAAACTTGATATTGGAATTAGAACCTTAGTAATAAAATTACTAATTTGAGATTTTATATCTTGGTTAGTAATATCAAATTTAAATTGTGATGAAATATTGTTAATCAAATCTTGTACCTGATCTATACCGCTTGGAATAGAAAGAGCAAGTTCATTAATATTAGACTTTATAACTGGAACAATAAATAACCATGAAAATATTAATATAACCAAAGTTATTCCATAAATTATTAAAACGGAAACCCCTCTTTTTAATTTAAACTTGTCCTCTAATTTTTTCATAGGTTGGTTAAGCATATATGCTATAATAAAACCTATAAAAAATGGTGCAAGTAAACTATTAAGTGCTTCTAAATTATGAGTAAAAAAACTAATTATATGATCGTGATTTTTTAGCACAAGTACTCCTGTAAATATAAGAAGTACAGGTATTACATATCTTATGGACTTAGTAAATTCTTCTTTGAAATTTTTCATTTTGAACTCCTTTCTTACAAATAATTGAAAAGACCTTCAGAAAAATATTCATAAAATGAGATGAATATTTTTCTGAAGGTCTTGCTAACAAGTTTTACCTTGCTAATCAACCGGGATATTATCCGTAATGACGGTTGATTATCACAAATGTGAAAGCTACTCCCCTTCGAGAATTTGCATTGATAAATAATATAATATAATAATTTGTGTTTATAATCAAGTTAATTATTAACTTTTCAAACTAAAATACAAATAACATATTGTAAAGGGAAAATTACAATTTTACAGCTTTGAAACAAAAATAAAACCTTAGTTTAATTAATATTGTGAAGTAGAAAGTTATTAGTAGTGGACATGGATAGCCAATCATTCCTATAGTAATTACTGTCATAAATTAAACACTGAAAGGTATTTGGAGATAGATGATTTCAAAGTTGATTATGAAAATAGCAACAAATTATTAAAGTCCTATATTAGGGGATGTTTCTCAACAATTAGGGATTTAATATATATAGATGATAATTTTAGGAGCTTTTTATTATATATTATAAATAAAGTATAAATTAAAGATATTTAAAAAATTAGTTAAAGAAGAAAAAAGTGTTACTGTTGTAATGCATTGGCAAAGTGTATGTGAAAAAGCAGATTTGATTTACCAACTTAATTTTAGTAAAAAAGAAGCTATATAAATGTATATGAAACCATAGAATAATCTTTTCATTGGAGATTCTATGGTTATTTTTGATTTTGAAGAAAAAATAGAAAATGAATTCAAATTTAAAAGAAGATGGAATATTTGAATAATTGAAATTAAAAGTTCGAAAGTTGATTTATATGAATAAAATTAATCTGAACATGCAAAAAAATACTTATTAAATATAAAATATAATAAACAAACAGTAAAAATGCTTTGAAAATTAAGGTTTTAGTAGATTAAAAAAGATGACAAACGTTATTAATTAAAAATAATTGCAAGAATTAAAAAAAATATTGCAAAAATAAAAACTTTAATATACAATTTATATTAAAGTAAATAGGGTTAATATAAACTTGTTTTGAAGGTGGGTTTTGGGATTTAATCATGATGGAGGGGTGTTAATGAAATGTTTACCAGTTGGAGACTCAGCTCTAACTTTAGAATTTGGGGATGAAATTAATTATGAAATTAATAATATAATTAGAGTTTTTAATAAAAAAATTAAGTCATTAAATATAGATGGAATAGTAGAAACAGTACCATCTTTTAAAGCGCTATTAATTTATTATAATCCGGAAAAATTATTTTTTAGTGAAGCAAAAGAGATTGTAACTGATTTATTAAAAACGATAGATGTTAAGCATAATAAAGTAAGAAAAGTTATAGAAATTCCAGTTTGTTATGATGAAGAATTTGGAAAAGATTTAGACTTTGTAAGTCAATATACAAAATTGTCTAAAGAAGAAATTATAAAACTACACAGTTCAAAAGAATATTTAATATATATGCTAGGTTTTTTGCCAGGTTTTGCATACTTGGGGGGGATGGATGAAAGGTTAATCACACCAAGATTAAAAAATCCAAGATTAAAATTAGAAGCAGGAGCAGTAGGAATTGGTGGGGAGCAGACAGGAATTTACCCTTTAGCATCTCCTGGTGGGTGGAGGATCATAGGAAGAACACCTATTAAGCCATATGACTCAAATAGAAACAGGGCAATTTTATATGAAGCTGGAGATTATATAAAATTTAAGCCTATAAGCAAAAAAGATTATTATAAAATAAAAGACTTAGTAGAAAATGGAATTTATGAATGTAATGTGGTTGAAGGGAGTGCATAGGGTTGGGAATTGAAATACTACAATCTGGACTATATACCTCTGTACAGGATTTTGGGAGAATTGGTTATCAAGATGCAGGTTTTTCTGTGTGTGGTGCCATGGATAAAAAATCTTTAGCAATTGGAAATATTCTAGTTGATAATCAAGAAGATGAAGCGGGGTTAGAAATAACTTTGATTGGACCTAAAATAAAATTTACAGAAGAAAACTTTATAGCTATAACTGGTGGTGATTTAAAACCAAAAATAAATGGAAAAAGTATCTCTATGTATAAAGCTTTGTTTATTAAAAAAGATGATATTTTATCTTTTGAAAACTCACAAACAGGAGCTAGGGCATATATAGCTTTTTGTGGAGGATTAAAAATTGATAAAGTAATGGGGAGTAAATCAACAAATGTAAAATGTTCTTTAGGTGGATATAAAGGAAGAACGTTGAAAGAGGGAGATTTTATTAAATTTTCTTCACCAAAGGTATATTTAGAAAATTACTTATCTAGAAAGTTAGATTTTAAGTTAGAAGAAGAAAAAGAAGTTGTAGTGAGAGTAATATTAGGACCTCAAGACGATGCTTTTACACAAAAAGGAATTTATACATTTTTAAATGAAAAATATGAGGTAACAAAGGAATTTGATAGGATGGGATGTAGATTAGATGGACCTATTATAGAGCATGAAACATGGGCAGATATTATATCTGATGGAATTGTCCTAGGATCGATACAAGTACCCTCCCATGGCAAACCAATTATAATGTTAAGCGATAGACAGACAACAGGCGGGTATACAAAAATTGCAACCGTTATCTCAGTAGATATTGGAAAACTAGCTCAAAGAAAAACTGGAGACAAAATAAGATTTGAAGAAATATCTGTAGAAAAAGCACAACAGCTTTATAGAGATGAAATAAAAAAAATTAAAGAACTTAAGAAACAAATTAATAAGCCGTGTATTGAAGTACTAAATCCAAGAAATACATCTAAGAAAATTGAAATATTGTTAAATAATAAATAGCAAGTTTGCAAAAGGGGGCATTAACATGGATTTTAAAGAAATATTAGAATTAATTGAAGCAATAGATAAATCTGCACTTACTAAATTTTCTTTTGAAGAGGGAGATACAAAAATAAAAATAGAAAAGAATAGGGAAGAGACTATATGTACAAAACCGGTAACACAAAATGAAGTTTTGCAAATCAAAGAAGAAGTTGAAAGAATAGAGTCGGATAATTTTGAGTATATCAAATCTCCACTTATAGGTACTTTTTACAATTCACCCTCACCTGAGGAAGAACCTTATATTGCTGTAGGAGATAAAGTATCTAAAAATCAAGTAATAGGTATAATTGAGATTATGAAAGTAATGAATGAAGTGAAATGTAATTACGATGGAATAGTTGAAGACATTTTAATTAATAACAATGATACAGTTGAATATGGTCAGAGTTTAATAAAAATAAAGGTACTTTAATTATGGGAGAATAGTTATGTTTAATAAAATATTAATTGCAAATAGGGGAGAGATAGCAGTTCGTATAATTAGAGCTTGTAAAACTTTAGGTATAAAAACAGTGGCAGTATATTCTAAAGTAGATGAAAACTCACTTCATACAGTTTTGGCAGATGAAAAGATTTGTATTGGAGAGGCAAATCCAAGGGAAAGTTATTTAGATATGAGTAAAATTGTAAGTGCAGCTATAGTAACAAAATCAGATGCAATTCACCCAGGATTTGGGTTTTTATCAGAAAAAAGTGAGTTTGTAGAGTTATGTAAATCACAAAACATTAAATTTATAGGTCCAGATAGTAAAATAATTGATGCTATGGGAAATAAATCAAAAGCAAGAAACACAATGATCGAAGCTGGCGTTCCTGTTGTTCCAGGAAGTAAGGCGCCTATATATACAAGTGAAGAAGGTAAAAAAATTGCAGATGAAATAGGATACCCTGTAATAGTTAAGGCATCTTCTGGTGGTGGAGGAAAGGGCATGAGAATAGTAGATAGTGAAGAAGATTTTAAAACGCTATTTAATTTAGCTCAGGTAGAATCAGTAAATGCATTTAATGACAATACTATGTATGTTGAAAAATACATTAAAAATCCTAAACATATAGAAGTTCAAATCTTAGGGGATGGTTATGGAAATGTAATTCATCTAGGTGAAAGAGATTGCTCTATACAAAGAAACCATCAAAAAATGATAGAAGAATCACCTTCTCCTGTTATTGATCAAGTAACTAGAAAAAAAATAGGACGTATGGCTGTTAAAGCTGCAAAGGCAGTAAATTATGAAAATGCAGGTACGATTGAATTTTTAATGGATGAGAATTTTAATTTTTATTTTATTGAAATGAATACAAGAATTCAAGTGGAACATGCAGTAACGGAAATGGTTACAGGTTTGGATTTAATTAAAGAACAAATAAAAATTGCTTATGGTGAAAAATTATCTTTGAAACAAGACGATGTGAATATAAAGGGACATGCCATAGAGTGTAGAATAAATGCAGAAAATCCAGCAAATAACTTTTTACCATGTCCAGGGAAAATAACCTCATTAAATCTTCCAGGAGGAAATGGAGTTAGAGTTGACACCTTTGTATATTGTGGATATAACATACCAATTAATTATGATTCTATGATAGGGAAAATAATCGTTCATGGTTGTGATAGAAAAGAAGCCATAGAAAAGATGAAAATTGCTCTAGATGAATTAGTAGTAGGTGGGATTGAAACTAATGCAAATTTTCAATATTCTCTTATGAATAATCCAGTTTATGTGAATGGGAAAGTAGATACAGGATTTATAGAAGAATTACTACGATAAAAATGGGGGTGTAAAAATGGATTACTCAAAAGAGTCACCAGTTAAAGTTAGAAAAATCATTAGAGAAGGCAAGTACTCAAAACCAACTTCTGGTATGTGTAGTGGTTATGCTCAGGCTAATTTAGTAATTTTACCTAAAAATTTAGCTTATGACTTTCTTTTATTTGCACAAAGAAATCCGAAATCATGCCCTATTTTAGAAGTGTCAGATGAGGGGAGTAGAAGTTTAAAATATATTGCAAAAGACGTGGATATTGCAAAAGATATTCCAAAGTATCGAGTATATGAAAATGGAATATTAAGGGGAGAATTTTGGCAAGAAGATTTTGTTAGTTTTTTAATAGGATGTAGCTTTTCTTTTGAATCAGAACTAATAAAAAATCATATTGAAGTAAGGCATATTGCTGAAGGGTGTAATGTGCCAATGTATAAAACTAATATTGAATGTATAGAAGCGGGAATGTTTAAAGGGAATATGGTAGTAAGTATGAGGCCTATTCCTTACAATCAGGTAATAAAAGCAGTTACAGTAACTGAACAGTTTCCAAAAGTTCATGGTACACCCATTCATATTGGAAATCCTAAAATAATTGGAATTGAAGATATTAATAGTCCTGAATTTGGAGATAGTGTAACAATTAAAAAAGGGGAAGTCCCAATATTTTGGCCTTGCGGGGTAACACCTCAATCTGTAGTTATGAATGTGAAACCTAGTATAGTAATAACTCATTCACCAGGTCATATGCTAATTACTGACATTAAAAATGAAGAGTTAAAAGACTAAATAAGTTTTGGGGGAAGAAGTTATGTATAGAGTAGACTTAAATTGTGATTTAGGGGAAAGTTTCGGAAGATATAAATTAGGATTAGACGAAGAGGTTATTAAGTATGTTTCTTCTGTTAATATAGCTTGTGGCTTTCATGCTTCAGATCCAGTTGTAATGGGAAAAACTGTTGAATTGGCAAAAGAAAATAATATATCTATAGGAGCTCATCCAGGATTTTTAGATTTGATGGGATTTGGAAGAAGAAATATGGATATTTCTTTGGAGGAAGCGAAGTCATATATAAAATATCAAATAGGAGCATTATATGGATTTTGTAAAAGTGCAAATGTAAAACTTAATCATGTAAAACCTCATGGTGCACTGTATAATATGGCAGCAAAAGATTATAACTTATCAAAAGCCATATGTGAAGCTATATATGAATTTGATGAAGAAATTATACTTGTAGGATTAAGTAAAAGTGAGTTAATTCGCGCAGGAGAACATGTTGGACTTAAATGTGCCAATGAAGTTTTTGCAGATAGAGCTTATGAAGAAGATGGAACTTTAGTGAGCAGAAAAAAAGATGGAGCAATAATAACTAATGAGGACGAAGCAATAGACAGAGTAATAGGTATGATAGTAAATGAAAAAGTGAAATCCATAAGTGGAAAGTATATAAATATAAAAGCTGACTCTATTTGTGTTCATGGTGATGGAATAAAAGCGTTGGAGTTTGTAAAAAAAATAAATAAAAAGTTAAAAGAAGATAATATAGAAATAAAATCATTATTTTAGAGCTTGTAATCATATTTTGAAAATTTAAAGGGGGAATGGGTATGGAAGTTTTAAAGGAGAATTCAATTGAAGAAATAGCAAAAAAAGAAAATAAATTTAAAGAAAAATTAAAAAATATAGGGCCGGGAGCCTTAATAGCAGCTGGATTTATAGGACCGGGCACAATAACAACTTGTACAAAATCAGGAGCAAGCAGTGGGTATACTCTTCTTTGGGCAATGTTGTTTTCAACAGTTGCCACAATAATATTCCAAGAAATGGCGGCAAGGTTAGGTATAGTTACTCAAAGGGGTTTAGGTGAAAACATTAGAGAAAAAATTTCTAATAAAATATTAAAAGCTATAGCAGTAGTAATAGTAATAGTTGCCATATTTATAGGAAATATAGCCTATGAAACAGGCAATCTAGTTGGTGGTTCTATGGGACTTTCAACATTAATACCACAAGTTCCAAATACTGTATGGGCACCATTGTTAGGCGTAGTGGCATTTGCGTTACTTTGGTCAGGAAATTATAAAAAAATAGAAATAATATTAATCGGATTAGTTTTAGTTATGAGTGTTACATTTTTTACTACTGCCATAGTTTCAAAACCAGATTTTGGAGCAATTATAAAAGGAATGTTTATACCAAGAGCGGGAGCCAATGATTGGTTAACTATAGTAGGATTAATAGGAACAACAGTAGTTCCTTATAACTTATTTTTACATGCATCTTCAGTATCTGAAAGATGGACTAGTAAAGAAGATTTAAAAAATGCAAGAATAGATACAGTTATATCTATAGGACTTGGAGGCCTTATTTCTATGGCTGTAATTATTTCAGCATCAGCATCTTTTCATGGGAGCCAAACAGTTATAGATAGTGGAGCAGTAATGGCTGAGCAATTAGAACCATTACTTGGGTCATGGGCAAAATGGTTCTTTGGTATAGGATTATTTGCTGCAGGTTTTACTTCTGCAATAACAGCACCACTTTCAGCAGCATTTGCTACAACAGGTGCCCTTGGATATAAAAAAGATATGAAAAGTATGAAGTTTAAAATAGTTTGGATGATAGTTTTAGGTGTAGGTATAATACTTAGCGCTCTTGGAATGTCATCAAGCCCAACAGAACTTATACTTGTAGCTCAAGCAGCAAATGCTATAATATTACCAATTATCGCAATATTCTTAATATATGTGCTTAATCATAAGGACTTGGGTGAGTATAAAAATAAGCTTTGGAATAATATATTGGGCCTATGTATATTAAGTGTAACTTTAGTTATAAGTTATCGTTCATTATTGTCATTTGCTGAAGCTGTAAAGGGATTGTTTATGTAAATTTAGTATATTGATATAAAGGATAAGGTTTTATAATAAAACCTTATCCTTTATATTTTACTATGACTTTTTTAACTAAACAAATATATAGTTGTGCTATAATTTATTCTAAATATATAAAAAGGGGAAATTAAAAAGGGGGAAAATAAATGCCTATAAAAATACCATCACAGTTACCTGCATACAATGTACTATCAAGTGAAAATATCTTTGTAATGAATATAGAAAGAGCAAATCATCAAGATATTAGACCACTTAAGATAGGGATATTAAATTTGATGCCTATAAAAATACAAGCTGAAAATCAACTGCTTAGATATCTTTCAAATACACCGCTTCAGGTTGAAATTACACTACTTCAAACTAAATCATATAGGGGAAACCATACACCCTTTGAACATTTGGAAAAATTCTATAGATATGTGGATGACGTTAAAGATGAAAAGTTTGATGGACTTATTATTACTGGGGCACCAGTAGAACAAATGGAATTTGAGGATGTGGCTTATTGGGATGAATTGAAAAATATAATGGATTGGACTAAAAATCATGTTTACTCAACAGTGCATATATGTTGGGGAGCACAAGCAGCTCTTTATCATCATTACAATGTGCCTAAATATCAATTAGATAAAAAATTATTTGGCGTATTTAAACATAGGAATAATTTTGAACATGACAATTTAACTAGAGGTCTGAATGACTTGTTTTATGCTCCTCATTCTAGGCATACAGAAGTAAGAAAAGAAGATATAGAGAAAGTTGAAGACTTAGAAATTTTATCACAATCAGATGAAGCAGGGATATTTATTGTAGCTAATAAAAGTAGAAGACAAATATTTATAACTGGCCACTTAGAATACGATAGAGATACTTTAAAAGGAGAATACTTAAGAGATTTAAGTAAGGGATTATCTATAGAAATACCTAAACATTATTTTGAAAATGATGATGACAAAACTACTCCTTTCGTCACTTGGAGAGAAAGTGCCAATATAGTTTTTGGAAATTGGTTAAACTACTGTGTATACCAAAATACACCTTATAATATAGAAGAAATAAATTGATTGAAATAATCAGTAATATATTTATTTAGCAAATAAAATTATTAATAAATTTTCCTGGGAAATAATTGATATAAATTCAATATGAAAATATAGAGAGGAATAGGGTTATTCCTCTCCTAATAATGTCAAATTATAAGAAAATAAGAGATCATTAATACGAAGGATATTTAAGTTTTTATTTAGACCGAAGATTATAACACTATCTCTTGTAATTTTGGGATAAAGTTCACCACAATTACCTATTTTTAAAGCCTTATTAGTTTCATCTAAAGTGAAGTTACTGCCTATACATAGTTGTAATATTTTATCTCTGCTAGGTTTTTTATCTCCTCTTAAAATTTCATATGCATAAGTTCTATCTAAGTCTGCATTTTTAATAACGGCGCTTTTACTCATGCCTTTTTCTTTGAACATTTTTTCGAAATATTCACAAAGTTTTATATTTCTTGAGTTATCTAAAGTGTTTGATATAAAATCATCTAAATTAGATTCATCATCTATATTATTTAATAAACTCATAAGCTTTATTGTTTCTAGATTTTTCATATATTTCACCTCTTCATGTAATATGATATAATTTTAGCGTTACAAAATCAATAAGATGAGGTGCTAAATTTGAATATAAATATGGAATTTAAATTATCATTGTATGAGGAACTGAAATCTATTCATAAAAGTAGAAAAGTTGAAATTTTTATAGTTCAAAATATACAAGATGAAAAAATATATATAAAAGAAGGTAATAAAGGAGTATACAAAGGAAATATATGAAATTATAAAAAGTATAAATTGCAAAAATATACCTAAAATACATGAGATATTAGAAAAAGAAGATCAACTTATAATAATTGAAGAGTTTATAAATGGAAATACTTTGCAGGAAATTCTAGAAAAAGAAAATAAGCTAAGAGAGAAAGAAGTAATTGAATATATGATTTCTTTGTGTGATGCTTTATATGAAATTCATAGTTTAAATCCTCCTATAATTCATAGAGATATCAAACCAGCTAATATAATTATAAGTAATGATAATATATTAAAATTAATTGATTTTGATATTTCAAGAATTCATAAAGAAGGTGAAAGTTTAGATACAACACTTCTAGGAACAAAAGGATATGCCTCTCCAGAACAGTTTGGATTTGATCAAACAGACTGTAGAAGTGATATATATGCAATGGGTATCATGATGAATGTATTAACTACGGGAAAACATATAAAAGAAGAATTAAATAATACTTTGCTAAAAGACATAATAAAAAAATGTACTAATATATCTGCAGAAAAAAGATATGCGAATGTCCTTGATCTAAAAGAAGAATTAAAAAGTAAACTTTATGATGAAAAATATACTAAGATGGATAAAAAAGCAGGTAGTAAATATCATATTAAAAAAGATATAAAAACAAAACATTATTATTCAAAAGCCTTGCCAGGTTTTAGGACTAAAAATCCAATATATATGATTGGTGCTAGCCTTTGGTACTTATTTTTAATAATGGGGCTATTTATTGCAAAAGGTTTTAATGATTTTTTAGGTAATATTATACTTGTTATAGTGATGTTATCAACTTATTTCATATTTACAAATTATTTAGGAATAAAAAACAAGTTACCATTGATAAAAAGTAAAAAAGTAGCAATCAGGTTGGTAGGATATTTTATTTATGTTACAGGTATCTTTTTAATTGGAGGTGGATTATTAAGTTTAACTATGAACTAAAAAATTCAACTTTGTATGCTGACAGCATACCAACACCCATGGGTAAATTTATATAATTAATTTATAATTAGACAATTACTTATGGAGGTAAAATATGAAGAAGATATTATTAGGTATTATTATAGGATTTGTAGTTATTGTTGGAGGTTGTGTAGCATTAGTTGGAGCAGGAATGTCTGGTGTAGATAATGCAGTAAAAGAAGTAGAAAAAGAAACAGTTAAAAATGATACTAAGCTACAAGAAATGGCCAAAGATATAAAATGGAAAGTAAAAAGAGGTGATTATAGTACTGAGATAGTTGGTATTTTTGAAAATACTAGCGAAAAAGTCATAGATTATGTTGAATTTGAGTATAAATTAATGAACTCTGACGGAACAGTTATAGAAAAATCATTTACTAATGAAACAGAAATTGAGCCTGGAGAAAAGAGAAAAATTGAAATATTCTGCTCAGAAAATGATTTTGATAAATATGATATTAAAGTAAAATCCAGTGCTTTTTAAATAATTAAAAAAAGTTTGAAATAGGGGTATTTAAATTATATATATTAAGTGTGCATTTTGGGGGAAATGCACACTTTTTGTTATAAACTTGTAATATTTCTCATAAATATAAAAGGTGTAATGTGAGATAATTTGTTTTTATTCACGCTACACCTTGTTAATTTAGTTTATCTAGTACAAATTTTTGCAGAAATATTTGTACATGTAATTTTTAGCAAAAAAATTTTATTTAAAGCTTCATTTTTAAACTCACTGGTACTATTTTTAGAAGTATAATTTCCAGTTATTTTATTTAGACCATGGATTTTATCATAAATATTATGTACAAATTCAACCCTACCTGCAGACATTATACTATAGTATTCAAAATCATGGTCGCAAGTAGTGTCATTTTCAATAATATGTTTTTTATTGTCAATTTCTATGAATACATTTGGGTTTTCCTCTAAAATATCAAGTTTTTTACCTATGGTAGAACAGTTACAATAGAGAATAAGCTCCCCTTTGTCACTAAATTCATAACCATAATTTAAAGGAACTAAATAAGGTACATTATCTTTACACATGGCAACTCTAACCACTTGACATTTAGAAACAATCTCTTTGATTGTATTAATATCCTTAATAGTTCTGTCTTTTCTTTTCAAAATCCCCATCCCCTTAGTATATAATATATAATTGTAATAATTATAGCACTATTATATGTAAAAAAATGTATTTGAAAAATATACAGAATATTAAAATTTTTATTTATATAAAGAAAACAAAAAGCCAATTAAGACATTTGTCTATAATTGGCTTAAGCATTTATATTTATTTTATACGTTGAATCTCCAGTTAACTACGTCCCCATCTTGCATTACGTATTCTTTACCTTCAAGTCTAACTTTACCTTTTTCTCTTGCATTAGCTATAGAACCACATTCAATTAAATCTTTATAGTTTACTATTTCACCTCTAATGAATCCTTTTTCCATATCAGAGTGTATTTTACCAGCAGCTTGTGGAGCTTTAGTTCCTATTGTTATAGTCCAAGCCCTGACTTCTTGAACACCAGCAGTTAAGTAAGACATAAGCCCAAGTAAAGAGTAAGAAGATTTTATTAATTTATCAAGACCTGATTGCTCAAGACCTAAAGATTCTAAGAATTCTTGTTTTTCTTCTTCAGATTCTAATTCTGCTATTTCTGCTTCTATTTGAGCACAAACAACAACAACTTCAGCGTTTTCATCAGAAGCAAATTCTCTAACTTTGTGAACATATTCATTATTTTCGCCTTCATCAGCTAAATCATCTTCACAAACATTTGTAGCATATATTACTGGTTTAGAAGTTAATAAATTTAAAGTATCAACAAATTCTCTTTTATCATCGTTTAAATCCATAGTTCTAACTGATTTATTTTCTTCTAGAACAGCTAGTATTTCTTTTAAGAATTCTACTTCAGCAGCGATAGACTTATCAGCTTTAGCAGCTTTACCACTTTTTAATATTCTTCTTTCTAATATTTCTATATCAGAGAATATTAATTCTAAGTTTATAGTTTCTATATCTCTAAGTGGATCAACACTTCCATCAACGTGAACAACGTTTGGATCATCAAAACATCTAACAACGTGAACTATAGCATCAACTTCTCTTATGTGAGATAAGAATTTATTTCCTAAACCTTCACCTTTTGAAGCTCCTCTAACTAAACCTGCTATATCACAGAATTCTATAGCTGTTGGAACAACTTTTTTACAATCATACATTTCTCTAAGTACTTCTAATCTTTCATCTGGAACAGAAACAACACCAATGTTTGGTTCTATTGTACAGAAAGGGTAGTTTGCAGATTCAGCTCCTGCTTGAGTTATAGCATTAAATAGTGTACTTTTACCAACGTTTGGTAACCCTACTATACCTAATTTCATATTAATAATCTTCCTTTCTTATATGAATTTACATATTTGTCAATTTTATTTATACATAAATTATAAACACTTCTTAGTATTTTCTAGACATACATATTGATTATACATCATAATCTTAATATGTGTAAACACGTTTGAAATAAGTTATTATTTGTAAAATACATTATTTTTGTAAGAATTTATATTATTAATAGGATTTTAACTTGAAATTTGGCATATCCTAATAAAAATGTGTAAACAAAATAAAAATAAGTATTTTAGAAAATAATAAAAGATATATAATTAAGTAAAAGGAAAAATTTTGAATATATAAATCATTTATTGTATATACAAGTTAATACTCATAAGAGGAGGTAAAAATGAAAAATAATAAAACAATAAATCTAGGTAAAGGAATTAATTTAACTTTAATACCAGAAGAAAAATTCAAAACTAATTTAGTAAGTATTTATATCCAAAGATTATTAAATAGAGATGAAGTAACGATGAATGCACTACTTCCTTCTATAATAAAAAGCGGGAGTGAAAAATATCCAAGCGCTAGAGAAATGTCCAAGCATCAAGATGATTTATATGGAGTTTCTATAGGCGCTGATAGTAGCAAAAGAGGAGAAACTCAAGTAATTACTTTTAAAATTATTAGTACAGATGAAAAATACTTAGACGAAAAAATATTTAAACCTGTTGTGGAATTTTTAGACGAAGTAGTAAATCATCCATTAGTTAAAGATGGTGGATTTAAAGAGGAATATGTAAAAATAGAAAAAGAGAACCTTAAAAATAGAATAGAGTCAATTATAAATGATAAAGGTAGATATGCTATTGAACGTGCACGTGAAGAAATGTTTAAAGATGAAAAATATGGAATTAGTGATTTAGGTTACTTAGAAGACATAGATAAAATAACTGCAAAAGGGCTTTATGAACATTATATGGAAATTATGAGAACTTCACCAATTGATATAGTAGTAGAAGGAAATTTTGATGAAGAAGAAATAGTAAAAATTATATCTAACGGATTTAACTTCCATAGGGAGAACATAGTAGAAATGCCTAGAGCAGATTTCCAAAAAAATGTGGATGAAGTTAAGATAATAAAAGAAGATATGGATATAACACAAGGAAAGCTTGTTATGGGATTTAGATGCAATATTGACTATAAAGACGAATATAAGTACTATTCTTTATTTGTAGGTTCTAATGTTCTTGGTGGAGGACCTCATTCAAAGTTATTTGTAAATGTTAGAGAAAAAGAAAGTTTGTGCTATTATATATACTCTTCACTAGAAAAATATAAAACATCTATGTTTATAGCTTCTGGAATAGAAGATGTAAATTACGATAAAACAATTAAGCTAATCAAAGAACAATTAGAATGCTTAAAAGAAGGCCAAATTTCTAAGGAAGAATTATTAAATAGTAAAAGTTCTTTAGTAAGTTCATTAAAAACAATAAAAGACTCTATTGGAGGAGCATCAGATTTTTACTTCTCCCAAACAATGGGTCAAACAAACTCAACTGTAGAAAAAATTATAGAAATTATAGAAAAGGTTACAGTGAAAGATATAGTTGATGCATTTAAAAATATTCAGTTAGACACTATATATTTCTTAAGTAATAACAAGGAGGCATAAATATGGAAAAAATAGTTAATGAATTGCTAAAAGAAGAATTATATTATGAAAAATTAGAAAATGGTTTAGATGTTTATTTTATGCCTAAAAAAGGATTTACTAAAAAATATGCTGTTCTTGCAACTAACTATGGTTCAAATGATTTAGAATTTATTCCTATAAATGAAAAAAATAAAATGACTGTAAATGCTGGCATTGCCCATTTCTTAGAACATAAAATGTTTGAACAACCAGATGGAGGAAATGCATTTGATAAGTTTTCAAAATATGGAGCAAATGCCAATGCATTTACTAATTTTACTATGACAGCCTATTTATTCTCAGCTACAGAATATTTTTATGAATGTTTAGAACATTTAATAGATTATGTTCAAACACCTTATTTTACAGATGAAAATGTGGAAAAAGAAAAGGGAATAATTGAACAAGAAATAAAAATGTATAACGACGATCCAGAGTGGAATGTATTTTTTAATGCATTAAAAGCTATGTATGTAAATCATCCAACTAGAATAGATATTGCAGGTACTGTTGACAGTATATATAAGATATCTAAAGAAGAACTATATAAATGTTATAATACATTCTACAATCCAGGAAATATGATTTTATTTGTTGTAGGGGATTTGGACAAAGAAGAAGTATTTGAACATGTAAAAAAAGCTAATCATAAAGATATACAAAAGCTTCAAGAAGAGATTGTGAGATTTTATCCAGAAGAACCTAAGGAAGTCAAGCAAAAAGAGATTGTTGCAAAATTCCCTATATCTATGCCAATGTTTTCAATTTGCTTTAAAGATGACAAAGTAGGAATGAAAGGTGAAGAATTATTAAGATATGAGGTAATGACAGATATCATTACAGATATGTTATTTAAAAAAGGTAGTGTTATATACGAAGATTTATACATGCAAGGTCTTATAACTCCAAACTTTGGTGCAGGCTTCTCTTCACAAGTAGATTATGCATATACATCTATAGGAGGAGAATCAAAAGATCCTCATAAAGTAAAAGAAATTATAATGTCTTATATTGAAAAATTTAAATTAGAAGGTTTAGATAAAGAAGGTTTTGAAAGAACAAAGAAAAAAAATATAGGTAACTTTATTAAATATTTTGACTCAGTTACTTTTATTGCAAATAATTTTATAACTTACAAATTTAAAGGTATAAACTTACTTGATTATGTTGAAGTAATGAAGGAAGTCACATTTGAAGAGGTAAGTGAAAGACTAAATAATCATTTTAAAGAAGAAAATTGTGTTATATCTATTGCAGAGCCTAGATAATGCTTATATAAAAATAAAAATGTAATAAAATAAAGGATAGTTAGTTGATTTTGATTAAAGAAATAATTTTAGTTAAAATTAAGGATAATTATCCTTTTTTCATTGTAAAATATTTATTAATTAATTATAATTAAGGCATTCTGTTTTTTTATTATTAAGAAACTGATATAATAAAAAATGAAAAGGATAATTGTTTAGGGTATAAGGAGGCTATGTTTTATGATTGATATACATTGCCACATTTTGCCTGAAGTAGATGATGGTTCTAGAAGCTTAAATGAGTCTATAGAAATGGCTTTAATAGCTAGAGAACAAGGTATAAAAAAAATTGTTAATACATCACATTATCATCCAGATTTCAGGTACAAAAAAGGCGAAGAACTATTAAAAGAGCTAAAAGATTTTAATAATGTTTTAAGAGAAAATATGATAGATATTGAAGTGTTAATTGGGAATGAAATTTACTATACTAATGATTTAATAAAACAAATTGATGAATTAGATTTTTATACTTTAAATAATAGTAGATACATACTTATCGAACTTCCTCCTACAAATTTTCCAAATGACTTATGCAATATAGTATATGAATTAAAAGAAAAAAACTACATACCAGTTTTTGCACATGTGGAAAGATATAGAGAAGTTCAAGAAAATCCTGAGTTAATATATGAGGTTATTGAAGCTGGAGCTATAATACAAATAAACTCTCATAGTATTTTAGGCAAAAGTGGAAAAGAATTACAAAGGACTTGTAATACACTAATAAGCCGAAATATGGTTCATATTGTAGGAACAGATGCTCATCGTAGCAAAAGAAGAACACCAATATTTTTAGATGCATACAAATACGTGTGCGAAAAATATTCAAAAGAAATGGCAGATAATTTATTTATTAAAAATAATAATGCAATAATAAATAATGAAAATTTATATTTGTCAAAACCTTATAAAGAAGAAGTAAAGAAAAAAGGATTTTTCAAAAGATTATTTAAATTATAAGAGGTGAAATAATGGATAGAGTGGCATTCACAATATTTGGTTTAGATGTAATGTGGTATGGCGTATTAATGGCACTAGCTATGATAATATGTGTATTTATAGCGCTAAAGGAAGGAAAAAGAGTAAACATAAGTGAAGATGATTTGCTAAACTTAGCCATAATAGCAATACCTTGTGGTTTAATTGGTGCTAGGCTTTATTATGTTGTTTTTAATTGGTCTTGGTATTCTAATAACCTATCTGAAATATTAAATTTCAGAGGTGGAGGGATGGCCATACATGGAGCTTTAATTGGTGGTATATTGGCTGGATTCATATATACTAAAATTAAAAAAATTAATTTCTTTAAGATGGCTGATACTGTAATGATTGGTATACCTTTAGGTCAAGCTATAGGAAGATGGGGGAATTTTATAAATGGAGAAGCACATGGAGGACCAACATCTTTACCTTGGGGAATAATTGTTGATGGCATTAGAGTTCATCCTACGTTTTTATATGAATCTATCTGGGATTTAGGTATATTCATATTTTTGTGGTGCTTTAGAAAGAAGAAAAAATATGAGGGTCAATTAGCTATATTCTATTTGATTTTATATTCATTAGGAAGATTTTTTATAGAAGGACTTAGAACAGATTCACTTATGATTGGTCCGCTTAGAATGGCTCAAGTAATAAGTTTAGGAACGATTATAGTTTGTGTTATTTTGCATAAAATATTGTCAAAGAAGAAAAAATAGAGGCTAACTAGTAACTCTTAAGGAGAAGAAAAAATGGAATTTAATCATGTATCAGTACTACTAGATGAATGTATTGAAAATTTAGATATAAAAGAAGATGGAGTTTATGTTGACTGCACCATGGGTGGAGCAGGTCATTCAAAAGAAATAGTAAAGAGATTATCTGATAAAGGTTTATTTATTGGATTTGATCAAGATAAAAATGCCATAGCAACGGCAAAAGAAAGACTATCTGAGTATTCAGATAGAGTGAAGTTTGTACACAGTAATTTTGAAAATATTAAATCAGAATTAGAAAAAATAGGTATTTATAAAATAGATGGAGTACTTGCTGACTTAGGCGTATCTTCTCACCAACTTGATGAGGCTGATAGAGGTTTTTCTTATATGCATGATGCACCACTAGATATGAGAATGGACGTTAGAAAAGACTTTTCTGCTTATGATGTGGTAAACACTTATAGTGAAGAACAATTAGCTAAGATAATCAGAGATTATGGTGAGGATAATTGGGCCAAGAGAATAGCTAAATTTATAGTGGAAGAAAGAGAAGCAAATGGTCCAATAGAAAAAACAGGTGAGCTTGTTGATGTTATAAAAAAAGCAATACCTAAAAAAGCTAGAATAGATGGACCGCATCCAGCAAAGAGAACTTTTCAAGCTATAAGAATTGAAGTAAATAACGAGCTTGGTGTAATAAACAAAATGATTGAAGATGCTGTTTCTATAATGAATAAAGGAGGAAGAGTTTGTATAATTACCTTCCATTCATTAGAAGATAGGATAGTAAAAAATGAATTTAAAGATTTAGCTTTAAGTTGTGTATGTCCACCAGAGCTTCCAATTTGTCAATGTGATAAAAAATCAGAAGTTAAGATTATAACAAGAAAACCAATAATTCCTAGTGATGAAGAAATTGAAAGAAATCCAAGGTCGAGAAGTGCAAAACTTAGAGTAGCTCAAAAAAAATAATTTTCTTGTTGCATATGAATAAAAACATATATACAATTAACTTATTAAATTAATAGTAAAAAATCTTATCAAGAGCGATGGAGGGAATAGGCCCGAAGAAGTCCAGCAACCTATATTAGATAGGTGCTAAATCCTACTTATGGAAACATAAGAAAGATAAGAGAGAAATCTTAGATTATTAAGGTTCTTTTATCTTCAAGATAAAAGAACCTTTTTTATTTGATAAGATACAATTTGTAAGGTTTTTTATATATTGTTTAATATTATTTATATTAAATAACAAGGGGGATATAAACAATGAGTGAAAGAAAGTTAGGTTTTTCCACACTACAAATTCATGGAGGACAACAAGTGGAATCTACAACAGGAGCTAGAGTAGTTCCAATTTATCAAACAACTTCTTATTGTTTTCAAAGTGTAGAGCATGGAGCAGATTTATTTGCACTAAAAACAAAAGGACATATTTATTCAAGAATATCAAATCCAACTGTTGCAGTATTTGAGGAAAGAATGGCTTTACTTGAGGGAGGAGTAGGTGCTGTAGCCTTTGCTTCTGGAATGGGAGCTATTAATGCGGCTATATTAAATATACTTCAAGCTGGTGATGAAATAGTTGCTGCACCAACAATATATGGTGGAACATTTAATTTATTAGCGAATATGCTACCTAAATTAGGTATTAAAACTCATTTTGTAAATCCTGATGATCCAGAAAGTTTTAAAGCTGCAATAAATGATAAAACAAGATTAGTTTATGCAGAAACTATAGGCAACCCAGGTATAAATATTATTGATATAGAAAAAATTGCACAAATAGCTCATGAGGCCAAAATTCCATTTATGTTAGATAATACTTTTGGAACACCTTACTTAATAAATGTATTTGATTATGGTGTAGATATTGTTGTTCATTCAGCTACAAAATTTATTGGGGGACACGGGACGACTTTAGGTGGAGTAGTTGTTGATAGTGGGAATTTTGATTGGATAAAAAGTGGAAAATTCTCATGTTTAACAGAACCAGATTTATCTTATAATGGTTTAAACTATGCTAAAGATTGTGAAAAAGCAGCTTATACTACAAAGCTTCTGGCTCAATATCTAAGAGATACAGGAGCTTGCCTAAGTGCACAAAGTGCGTTCCAATTATTATTAGGACTTGAAACTTTATCCTTAAGAGTTGAAAAACATGTGGAAAATACTAAGAAAATCACAGAATTTTTAAATGATCATCCTCAAGTTGCATGGGTAAACTACCCAGGTTTAAAAGAAAATAAATATTATGAATTAGGGAAAAAATATTTACCAAAAGGGCCAGGATCAATATTTACTTTTGGGATAAAAGGAGGATTAGATGCAGGCATTAAATTTATAGAATCTCTTCAAATTTTTTCGCATCTTGCTAATGTGGCAGATGCCAAATCACTTGTAATTCATCCAGCTAGTACAACTCATGCTCAATTAAATGAAGAAGAACAAAAAATTGCAGGAGTTACTCCAGATATGATAAGAGTTTCTGTAGGAATTGAAGATGTAAATGACTTAATTTGGGACTTGAATCAAGCTTTAGAAAAAACATCAAAATAGGAAAATAAAAAGAAATATGATAAACATCATCTTTCTTTTTTATAATGTAAAATCATTATTTTCAACTTCTGAATATAAATTAAATATCTGTTATAATTATTGGTGAATGTCATAAGGGGGGACTTACATGGAAATTACTCAAAATACACGGGAATACTTATTCTCAGATAAAAATTTATATAAACTTATTTTTCCCTTGATAATAGAGCAATTTTTACTAGTAACTGTAGGATTAGCAGATTCAATAATGATAGCTAGTATAGGGGAAGCTGCAGTATCTGCAGTATCTTTAGTGGATAGTATAAATATCCTTATAATAAATATATTTACAGCTCTTGCTACAGGAGGTGCAGTTGTAGCAGGCCAATATTTAGGACAGAAAAATGAAAACAATGCATGCAAGAGTGCTGATCAACTCATTCTTTTTCTTTTTTTAAGCTCTATAACTACAATGGTAATTGGGTATTTATGCAAGTATTTTATTCTTAATATAGTATTTGGGAATATAGAACAAGATGTTATGAACTACTCTAATACTTATTTAAACATAGTATTTATGTCAATTCCTTTTATAGCAATATACAATGGTGGGGCAGCTTTATTTCGAACTATGGGAAATTCAAAAATCACAATGAAAATATCAATTATGATGAACCTGATAAACTTAATAGGAAACTATTTTCTAATTTATGTTTTTAAAATGGGAATTGCAGGTGCAGCCATACCTACAGTTTTTTCTAGGGCTGTAGCAGCTATAGTAATTTTTATATTAATAAAAAATGATAATTTGCAAATTCACTTATCAAAAAAAATGTGTATGAAATTTGATAGAATATTAATCAGAAAAATACTTCATATTGGTATTCCAAATGGTTTGGAAAATGGAATGTTTCAACTTGGAAAAATTATTGTATTAAATTTAATTGCAACTTTTGGAACAGCAGCTATTGCAGCAAATGCTGTAGCAAATGCTGTTGGACTTTTTCAAATAATACCTGGTATGGCAATTAGCCAGGCTACCCTTTCTGTAACATCTCAATGTATAGGTGCAGGAGATTACGATCAAACAAAATATTATACAAGAAAACTAGTTAAGATAAGTACTTTATGCATATCCTTAGCCGTAATACTTACTTTTATAAGCATGCCATTAATTTTAAATGCATATAATCTATCTGATTATACAGCAACAATTTCAAAAGATATTATCTTATATCATGGAATAGTATCAATTATAATATGGACAATTTCTTTTGTTATTCCAAATACTCTTCGTGCAGCTAATGATGTTAAATTCTGTATGACAGTATCTATTTTATCCATGTGGATTTTTAGAATTGGCTTTAGTTATGTATTGGGAAGATATATGAATATGGGAGTTTTTGGTGTATGGGTAGCCATGAGTATAGATTGGATATTTAGAGTGGTGTGCTTTATTACTAGATATAAGGGAAACAAGTGGAAATTACATGAAATATAAAAAGCTCATTATATAATGAGCTTTTTTTAGATAATAGAAATTCATAATTTATTACTTTCATTATAAAAGATATACCGAATTAAATGGAACTTCCTTATTATTTATTTTTAGCATTATTGTATCGAAAAATATATTTTTATCTCTTGATGAAGTTGAACCTTTTTCTTTTATAACGTATAGTTTGCTTGTTTCTTGTGAAGAGGAAGTAGTATTACAATTTATTATAAGAGTTTTATCTTCAAGGTGTAATCCTACATCAATATATTCATTTTTGATACCTTTAAAAAATATGTAACTATTATTTTTTGTTGTTATCTGATAAATTCCCTCCTCTAAATCACTGTCATATATTACATCTAATATTTCTTTATTATTCAATGAACTTATATCTACGGAAGACAAAGAAATAGGGCTGTCTTCATTTGAATTTTTATTACAACCATAAAAAATAATAGCAGCTGATATTAGTATAATCAATAATAATATCTTTTTCATATATTCCTCCCTTTATTGAAAAGTATAAAAAAATTTTATTTATATATTTCTTATCGTATAATTCTTTAAGCTGTTATTAGAATTTTTATATAAAAACTAAGAGCTTAATTTTTCTCAGGCTTTAATTAATTTAAGTATAGATTAATTTATTAAAAATATAAAGATAATGAACATATTTAATTCTATTTAATACTTCAAAAAAATAAAAGAAAGTATAAATTTTTTAAAAAAATGTTCTACATATAAAAATTCATAATATTTTATGTATGAATTTTTGTATAAGTCATTAAAGGAAGGCAGACACAAAAAAACTAAATATGTATATACCACACAAGGCGGAGGTGATTTTTTGAATAAAAAGGAAAGAGTAAAGAACATAAATGAATATAAAAAGAGAAAAAAGAATAGATATAGAAAGAGAAAAATAAAAAGAGTAGCTAAGCCTATTTTGTTTGCATTTCCTGTGGTGTTAATAATCATCATAAACTTATGTGGTAATGCTATTGTATCAAATTACAAGTATGAAATTAATACGTTGAAAAAACAATTAAGAAAAGAAGAGATAGCTTTAGATGGATTAAAAATGGACAAATTAGAAAATTCTAGCATTACTAATATAGAAGAAAATGCAAAAGAAAAGTTAAAAATGGATTACCCTAATGAAAGTCAAATGAGATATATTGACTTAAAGGATTAGAAAGGGAGGTTGTTAATGAAAATAAAAATAAACAGCAGAAAAAGATTAGTTATAGTAATGGTGTTGGCTTGTTCCTTATTTTTAGCATTGGTATTTAGAATAGGATATTTACAACTAATTAAAGGAGAGTGGCTTAGTACAAAGGCATCAGAACAGCAAACAAGGGAGATACCTATAGAAGCTAAAAGGGGAACAATATATGATACAAATATGAAAGAATTGGCAGTAAGTGTTACAAAATATACAGTGTGGTGTAAGCCAGTTGAAGTAAAAGATGCAAAAAAAACCTCTGAAGAATTGGCAAAAATATTGGATGAAAAATATGATGATGTATACAAAAAAGTTAGTAAGAACAACATGGCTCTAGTCAAAGTAAAAAGATGGATAGATGATGATATGGCAGATAAAATTACTAAAGCAGGATTATCGGGGATATGGGTTGCTGAAGACAATCAAAGATACTATCCATATGGAAATTTTGCATCTTACGTTCTTGGTCATACCTCTTCAGATTCATCAGGTGTAGCAGGAATAGAATTAAGATATGATAATGTGCTTAAAGGAACAGCAGGAAAGCTAATCGTAAGTACTGATGCAGCGGGAAAAGAAATACCTCAAGGTTCTGAACAATATTATGAGCCAACAACAGGAAATGGATTAGTATTAACTGTGGATGAAGTAATACAACATTATTGTGAAAAAGCAGCTCAAAAGGCTTATGAAGAAAACAACGCAAGTAAAGTAACTATAATTGCTATGGATCCTAAAACAGGAGAGTTAAAAGCAATGGTAAAAAAACCAGATTATGATCCGAACACTCCTACAAAAGCAATTTACCCTGCATATGAAGAGCTATTAGAAGAATGTAAAAATGATAATGAAAAAATAAAAGCATATTCAACTATGTGGAGAAATACAGCTGTAAGTGATACATATGAACCAGGTTCAACATTTAAACTTATAACTTCTTCTGCAGGATTAGAAGAAGGTGTTGTTAAGCAAGATGATAAATTTACTTGTAGCGGAAGTGTTATGGTTGAAGGGAAAAAAATAAAATGTTGGAGGTCTTATAGACCGCATGGTTCAGAAACATTTAAACAAGGTGTTCAAAACTCTTGCAACCCAGTTTTTGTTGAAGTAGGTAGAAGACTTGGAGTTTCAAAAATGTATAATTACATAGATGCATTTGGTTTAAATAAAAAAACAGGAATAGATTTGCCAGGTGAAGCAGGAAGTATAATGTACAATGAAAAAGATGTTGGGCCTGTTGAACTGGCAACTATATCATTTGGCCAGTCAATATCTGTAACACCTATGCAACTTATTACAGCAGTGTGTTCTATAGTAAATGATGGAAATAGAATGGAACCGAGGTTAGTAAAGGCATATACAGATAATAAAGGAAATATAACGAAGAAAGTAGATCCAGTACAAGTAAAACAAGTTATCTCAAAAGAAACATCTGAACAAATGAGAGAAATAATGGAATCTGTTGTAACAGAAGGTGGTGGTAAAATAGCGTACTTACCAGGATATAGATTAGGTGGAAAAACAGGAACTGCGCAAAAGGTTATAGATGGGTCTTACGCTCAAGGTCATTATGTGTGTTCTTTTATTGGAATGGCACCAGCTGACGATCCACAAATTGTAGTACTTGCTATAGTTGACGAGCCTACAAATGTTATGCAATTTGGTTCAACAACAGCAGGGCCAATTATAAAAGAAGTAATGGGCAATACACTGAAATATCTGGGTGTAGAGCCAAAGTATACTGAAGAAGAAAAAGCCGAAAATGTGAAAAATAAAGTGAAAGTGCCTGATGTTAGAGGTCTAAGTATAGAAGATGCTACAAAAGTCTTAGAAGAGTCTAAATTAGAAGCTAATATTGATAATGATATAGATATAAAGGAAGGAACTATTATTAAAGATATGTTCCCAAAACCTGGAGTTAGCGTAAATGAAGGTTCTCTGATATCCATTTATTTTGATAATTAATATTACAGAAACTTATAAATATCTTCAAAAAAAAGTTAATATGGTATATAATTATTAAGATAAATATATAAAAGGCAATGTATGCAATGCATTGCCTTTTATAAAGATAAGCATTAAATTAAAAATGAATAAGGAGGTTAAAATGGAATATTTAACTATAAAAGAGTTAATACTTGCTAGTGAAGGACAGCTAGTTTCTAAGTGTAGCGAAGAAACTTTAGTAAATGATATAGTAATAGACAGTAGAAAAGCAAGTAAAGAAAATGCTTTTGTTGCTATAGTTGGAGAAAACTTAGATGGGCATGATTTCATTAATTTAGCTATAAATCAAGGCTGTAAAACTATTATAAAAAATAAAGATAACAACGTTGACATAGAGAATAAAGAAATTAATGTAATAGAAGTAAACAACACGGAAGTAGCTTTTGGTGATATTGCTAGACTTTATAAGAACAAATTTGAAATACCGTTCATTGCCGTTACGGGTAGTGTGGGAAAAACAACTACTAGAGATATGGTATATTCGACTATTAGTGCAAAATATAACTCACTAAAAAACGTAGGAAACTTAAACAACCAATTTGGAGTGCCTTTAACTTTATTTAATTTAAATAAAGAACATGAATGTGCAGTAATAGAAATGGGAATGAGTGGGTTTAATGAAATTGAATACCTGGTAAATATCGTTAATCCGCAAATAGGTATAATTTCTAATATTGGATATTCTCATGTGGAACATCTAGGAAGTAGAGATGGGATTTTTAAAGCAAAAATGGAAATAACAACAAACTTTGATGAGAATTCTTTATTAATAGTTAATGGAGATGATGATTGTTTAAAAACTTTAAAGGATAAACATTTAGTTTATAAACTAAAAACTTTTGGATTTGAAAAAGATAACGATATATACTGCGAATCTTTTGAAATGGATGAAGACAACATAAATTTCATAGCAGTTATTGATGGGAAAAGAGAAGAGTTTTTCATTCCAACAGTTGGAAAACACAATATATATAATGCTATGGCAGCAATACTAGTAGGAATTAATCTGAATATGACCTTAGAGGAAATAAAAGATGGTTTAAAAAATTTCCAATGCACAAAAAATAGGTTAGACATAATAAAAAGTAATAATTTAACTATAATTGACTCAGTTTATAATGCAAGCATAGATTCTATGACGGCGGCATTAAATATCCTTGGAAGATATAAAAGCAGAAGAGTAGCAATACTTGGAGATATGTTTGAAATGGGTGAATTTGCAGAATTTGGGCATAGACAAGTAGGAAAATCAGCTTTAAACAATGTGGATATATTAATATCAATAGGAAAGGATTCAGAGTTTATAGTAAAAGAATTAAAAGAAAATAATATGAACCCTGACAATCTTTATCATTTTGAAACAAAAGAAGAAGCAATTGAAAAGCTAGATGATATCATAAAAGAAAATGACACTATTTTAGTTAAGGCATCAAGAGGAATGCATCTAGAAAAGGTTGTTGAACATCTTAATAAATAGACAAAATAATTAGCGAACTAGGGAGAGGAGTTTTATATTATGTTAGGAATAACACAGCTTACGTATACAGCGATAATCGCATTTTTAATAGTAGTTATATTAGGACCAATATTTATACCAATGTTAGCAAAATTTAAATTTGGTCAAACGGTTAGGGATGATGGACCACAAACTCATTTACTAAAAAATGGAACACCAACTATGGGTGGAGTAATAATGATAATAGCTATTCTTATTACTGGACTAACAAGAGCAAAAATAGATAGGGACTTATTAGTAGGACTAATATGTATAACAGGATTTGGATTTGTAGGATTCTTAGACGATTTTATTAAAATTAAAATGAAAAGATCTTTAGGACTAAAAGCATATCAAAAAATTGTATTACAATTTGCTCTTGCATTATTTGTTGCTTATTATCAATACAGTGCATCACCAAGTGCAACTCAAATAATGGTTCCATTTACTGATTATGTAATAAACTTAGGACCTTTGTATGTACCAATAATGATGTTTATTATAATAGGAACAGTAAATGCTGTAAACTTAACTGATGGTTTAGATGGTCTAGCATCAGGAGTGACTTTAATAGTATCAGCATTCTTTATGATGTTGGCAACAACAATAGGTAACAGTGATGTTGCAATACTTGCAGCAGCTACTGGGGGAGCTTGTTTAGGGTTCTTAGGATTCAATTCATATCCTGCTAAAGTATTTATGGGGGATACTGGTTCTATGGCCTTAGGAGGAGCGGTAGTAGCTTTTGCAGTATTAACAAACTCAGTACTTTTAATACCAATAGTAGGAGGTATTTATTTTGCAGAGGCTATATCAGTAATATTACAAGTTGTATCATTTAAATTAACTGGTAAAAGAATATTTAAAATGGCGCCAATACATCACCATTTTGAACAATGTGGATGGCCAGAAACTAGAGTTGTATTTATATTTTGGATAACTACAGTAGTATTAGCATGGATAGGAATAATTGCAGTATTCTAATCACTAGGGGGGAAAACAATGAACCTAAAAAATAAAAATATTTTACTTGTTGGGTTAGCTAAAACAGGTGTTTCAACAATTAAATTATTAAACAAACTAGAAGCAAATATAATAGTTAATGATATAAAAGATGAAGAAAAATTAAAAGATATTTTACTAGAATTAAAAGATATAAAAAATGCTCAGTATATTCTTGGATATCATCCAGAAAACGTAGACCATATAGACTTAGCAGTTGTGTCTCCTGGAGTACCTTTAGACTTGCCTTTTATATTAAAACTAAAAGAAAATAATATAGAGATAATAGGAGAAGTAGAGCTTGCTTATAGACTCTCTAAAAATCCTGTATTTGTAGGTATAACTGGAACAAATGGAAAAACGACTACAACATCTTTAGTAGGGGAAATATTTAAATCAGACAATAAGGACACATATATAGTGGGAAACATTGGAAATCCTGTTATAGATACAGTAGAAACTACAACTGAAGATTCATATTTAATAACAGAGCTAAGCTCATTCCAGTTGGAAAGTATTGTTGACTTTAAACCTAAAGTTGCATCAATATTGAATTTTTCTCCAGATCACTTAAATAGACATCATACTATGGAAAATTATATAGCTGCTAAAGCTAATATATTTAAAAACCAAGATAAAAGTGATTTCGCAATATTAAATTATGACGATAAAGAAGTTAGAAGTCTAGAGTCTAATTGTAATGGCCAAGTAATATTTTTCTCAAGAAAAGAAAAACTTGATAAAGGTGTATATTTAGACGAAAACAACAATATAGTTATTCATATAGATAAAAAAATTGTTTTATTAAATAAAAAAGAGCTTAGTTTACCAGGAGGACATAACCTAGAAAATTGCATGGCTGCTATTGCTATGTCTTACGTATGCAATGTGGATTTAGAAACTTTAAAGCATGTATTAAAAACATTTAAAGCTGTAGAACATAGATTAGAATATGTTAGAACATTAAATGATATTATATTTGTAAATGACTCTAAGGGAACTAATCCAGATTCAACTGTTAAGGCAATAACTTCTTATGAAAATCCAATCATACTAATAGCTGGTGGATACAATAAGGAAAGTGATTTTAGTGAGCTTTTAGAAGTAGGAAAAGAAAATATTAAAGCCCTAGTCTTAATGGGTGAAACTTCTAGTACAATTGAAAAATGTGCTAAAGAAAAAGATTATAAAACTATAATTAAAGTTAATAATATGAAAGAAGCTGTAGAAGCTTCTTATAACCTAGCTGAAAGTGGAGATGTTGTTCTTTTATCTCCTGCTTGTGCAAGTTGGGATATGTACAAAAGTTTTGAAGTGAGAGGACGCGACTTCAAAGATAATGTTAACAACTTAAAATAACTCCTTCAAAGCAATTTACTGCGAAATGGAGGGTAGTCTATCAGATGCCTAGTAAAATTTTAAAAAAGCAAATTGACAGGGGGATGAAGACTGATTTTGATTCAGTAGTATTTTATACTACCATGATTTTAGTATTTTTTGGGATCATCATGGTGTTTAGTGCAAGTTATATTCAATCTTCATTTAAACATAATGATCCCTATTTCTTTTTAAAAAGAGATTTAATTTATGCAACACTGGGATTTATAGGAATGATGGTTCTTTCCAATGTTGATTATAAACTTTGGAAAAAATATGCAACACCTATTTGTATAGTTGCCATTATATTTTTACTTTTAGTTTTAACACCTCTTGGTATTGAAGCTAATGGTGCTAAGAGATGGCTAGGTGTTGGAGGAGCAACTTTCCAGCCATCAGATATAGCTAAATTTGCTTGTGTTGTGTTTACAGCAAAACTAATAGAAAAACGATACGATAAAATAAAATCTTTGACAAAAGGTGTTTTACCGCTTTTGTTTATGCCTATGCTAATATTTGTATTAATAATGCTTGAACCTAACATGTCTACAGCTGGTACAGTAATACTTGTAACCTTTGTTATGCTGTTTGTAGCAGGAATGAATATGAAATTTGTTGGCGTTATGGGCTTATCAGGAGTGGCGCTATTTGGTCTTCTAGTAATGATAGAACCTTATAGATTAAAACGTATTACTTCCTTTTTAGATCCGTTTCAAGATCCACTAGGAGCTGGGTATCAGGTCATACAAAGCTTATATGCATTAGGATCAGGAGGATTATTTGGCCTAGGTCTAGGGAAAAGTAAACAAAAATATTTTTACATACCAGAACCACAAAATGATTTTATATTTGCCATAATAGGTGAAGAATTGGGCTTAATAGGATGTATCTTAGTAATTATGTTATTTATATTACTAGTTTATAGATGTGTTCGTATAGCTCTAAAATGTGAAGACATATTTGCTTGTATGTTAGTAATAGGTATAGGAGCTTTAATAGGTATTCAAGCAGCATTGAATATTGCTGTTGCCACATCGACTATGCCAAACACAGGGGTAGCCCTGCCATTTATAAGTTATGGAGGAACCTCGCTGACCATGCTTATGGGGGAAATAGGAATAGTGTTAAACATCTCAAAACATGTCAAGATTAAATAACAGGAGATGATACAATGAAGGTATTACTATCAGGCGGAGGAACGGGAGGACACGTTTATCCAGCAATAGCAATCGCTAACAAAATAAAAGAAGAAAATCCTGATTGTGAGATATTATTTGTAGGAACAGAAAAAGGTATAGAATCAGAAATAGTTCCAAAATACGGATATGAGTTAAAAACTGTAACAGTACAAGGATTTAGAAGAAAAATAGATTTTGAAAATGTAAAACGAGTATTTAAACTATGTAAGGGGTTAGAACAATCTAGAAGAATAGTTAAAAAATATAAACCAGATATAGTAATAGGAACTGGTGGATATGTTAGTGGACCAGTTTTATTTAACTCAGCTTTAAATAAAACTGTAACAATAGTTCATGAGCAAAACTCATTCCCTGGAGTAACAAATAAAATACTTTCTAAAGTAGTTACAAGAGTTCTTACAAGTTTTGAAGATTCTCATGAAAGATTTCCAGAAGAAAGTAGAAATAAGCTAGTTCTTACAGGAAATCCAGTAAGAAAAGAAATATTACAATCAAGAAAATCAACTTCAAGAAAAAAACTTGGAATAAGTGAAGATAAAAAAATGGTTCTTTGCTATGGTGGTAGTGGTGGATCAGAAGAAATTAATGATGCAATGAGACTTGTAATAAAAAATATGGTAAAAGAAGACATTGCATTTATATTTGCAACTGGAAAACTATATTATGATGAATTTATGGAGTCTTTAGGAGACGTTTCTTTAAAACCTTATCAAAGAGTAATGCCTTATTTGGATAATATGGCAGATGGACTATCTGCAAGTGATATTGTAATAGGAAGTGCTGGTGCAATATCTTTAGCAGAGATAACGGCCCTTGGAAAACCATCTATTATAATACCGAAGGCTTATACTGCTGAAAATCATCAAGAATATAATGCTAAGAGTATAGAATCTCAAGGTGCAGGAATTGCTATATTAGAAAAAGATTTAACTCCTGAAAAATTAAATGAAGTAGTATTTAAATTACTAGGAGATAGAGAATTACTTATAGATATGGCAAATGCAAGTAAATCTATTGGTAAACCTCAAGCAATAGATTTAATATATGATGAAATTATGAAAGCATATAATGAAAAGCAACAAAATAATATTTCAAAAAAAGAAAAGAAAGAATCAAAAGAAGTAGCTAAAGAAATAAAGGCTAGTGAGGAAGTAAAGGAAATAAAAACAATAGGAATAAAGAAAAAGTAACATATACCCCCTCTAACTCATAATATTTAATAATAAGGGATTTAATATTATGATTAGGGGGGTTCATTTTGTCTAAATATCTAATAACTGGTGGAAACAAAATACACGGAACCTTAAGTATAAAAGGGGCGAAAAACTCCATTTTACCATTAATGGCTGCATCCTTATTGAATGGAAATGTTAATATTATTCATAACGTTCCATTGATAGCTGACGTATATACAATGATAGATATATTGAAAAGCATAGGGTGTAAAATTGATTTTAATGACCATGTATTAGTAATAGATAGCTCTAATCTGACATCCAACGAAATAGATGAGTCATATGTCAAGAAAATGAGATCATCTATTATTGTACTTGGAGCTATGATTAGTAGATTAGAACATGTTAAAATATATGAGCCAGGGGGTTGCGCAATAGGGAAAAGACCCATAGACTTACATCTAAACTCTTTGAGAAAATTAGGAGTGAAAATAGAAGAAGGCTCTATTATAAACTGTGAAAGAAAAGAAATTATAGGACACGATATAATACTTGAAAGTCCTAGCGTTGGTGCTACTGAGAATATTATTTTGGCAGCGGTTAAAGCAAAAGGAACAACTAGAATATATAATGCAGCAAAGGAACCGGAGATAGAAGACCTTCAAGATTACGTAAATAAAATGGGAGGCAAGGTTAGTGGAGCAGGAAGTGATTTCATAGAAATACAAGGCGTGGATAAATTAGGTAAAGTTGAACATTCTGTTATTCCTGATAGGATTGCCATAGGGACTTATATGGTAGCGAGTGCAATTACGGGAGGTTGTTTAGAAGTAGATAAAATAGTAAGAAGACATATGGAACCTATAAATAATACGCTAATAAAGGCAGGATGTAATATTGAATATACTAAGGAAGGCCTCATTTTAACTTCACCAAAGAAAATTAAAGGTATAAACTTTTTAAAAACAGATATCCATCCTAATTTCCCAACGGATATGCAAGCACAAATGATGGCTCTTATGACATTGAGTGATAAAAATAATATTTTTTATGAGACCATTTTTGAAAATCGCTTTATGCATTGTAGCGAACTTAATAAAATGGGAGCAAACACGGAGATAATAAGTACTCATTTATGCAAAGTAAATGGAGTTAATAAATTATATGGTGCTAAAACTAAATCGCCGGATTTAAGAGGTGGAGCAGCTTTGATTTTAGCAGCACTTGCTGCTGAGGGAGAAAGTGAAATTAGTAACATATATCATGTGGAAAGAGGATATGAAAATATAGAAGGGATATTAAACAACTTAGGAGCAGATATTAGGAAAATATAAAGGGTCTTTTAGACCTTTTATATTTTTTGTAATAATTTGCTAATTAAAATGAAAAACTTTTGTAGGAGTTTTAAGAGTAAAAGAAGTATTTTATATATAATAAAAAATTAAGGAGGGGTGTGTTTGAGAAAAAGAAGAAAGATAAATACTAATAAACTTATGGGAATTTTATTTTTTTCTTTGCTATTAACATTAGGAACATGTTTCTTCTTAAAAAGTGACTTCTTTTTTTTAAAACAAGTGGTGATAAATAACAATAAGTATTTATCCAAAGAGGATGTTAACAACCTATTAAATTTAGAGGAAAATAAGAATATTTTTTTCTATGATTTAAAAAAATTAGAGAATCGAGTTAAAGAAAGTACCTATGTTAAAGATTGTGAGATTAAAAGAAAGATACCGAACAAGCTTATAGTGAATGTAAAAGAAAAGAATATTATTGGACCTTTGTATAACGGCAAGTCTTATTGCTATATAGATGATCAAGGAAAATTTGTAGATGAATTAAAAGAAATAAAAAATGATGACTTAATTTTTACTATTCCTTATACATTAAATAATAAAATGTTAAAATTTGATAACGAAAATGATAAGAATAAACTTATAACGCTATATAAAAATCTAGATGAAGAAAACATATTATTACAAATCAAAACAGTCAATTTTACAAAAGGAAAAGAAATTATTATGAAGGGTAAAACAGGGCTTACTATATGCCTTAATAAAGATAATAACATAGAAAAAAACATAGTAAAGCTTAGTAAAGTAATGATAGATTTGCAAAATAGAAAAGAACTTTATGGCAAGGTGGATTTTACTTATGACAATTATTTACTGTATAGTCCCTATTCAAATTAATAAAATTATGTAAAAAATAGAAAAAAAGCATTAATATTGTGAAAAATAACTTGAATATTACTACAGTTTCACAGTAAAATTTAAAGTAGATAAATGTTGCAAACTAACGACGAAAAATGTTTTCACAATCATAACAGATAAATATTTGAAATTTTTCATAAAATTAGGAAATATCTATTTTCAAATCATTGCTATTAAGAGTATAATAATATAGAGAATAAGACGCTTTTATATTATATTATTTTAAGGAATACTTATACATATTATTTGACAATATACAGAACAGATTGTTAAATATCTATTATACAGGTTTAATAACAAGAGTAAAAATTGGTATTTTCATGGAATAAGATAGTAATTTAACAAAAAATACAAGTAAAATGGTATAATCATAATACATGACTGTTTAATTCAGAAGATAGGGAGGTTAAAAAATAATGAATAATAATAGAATTGATATAGAAACTGACAACAATGATGCTGTTATAAAAGTTATTGGTGTTGGTGGCGGTGGAAACAACGCTGTTAACCGAATGATAAGAGAAGAAGTAAAAGGAGTAGAGTTTATTTCTATAAATACAGATAAGCAAGCACTATTATCGTCTATGGCTGAAAACCAAATTCAAATCGGAGAAAAATTGACTAGAGGATTAGGTGCGGGGGCTAAGCCAGAAGTAGGAAAAAAAGCTGCTGAAGAAAGCAGAGAACAAATAGTAGGATTACTTGACGGAACAGATATGGTATTTGTTACTGCAGGTATGGGTGGAGGAACTGGAACAGGTGCTGCGCCAATAGTTGCAAAATTAGCTAAGGAAATGGGGATACTTACTGTAGGTGTTGTAACGAAACCTTTTGGATTTGAAGGTAAAATAAGAATGAAAAATGCTGAAGAGGGTATAAAAGATTTAAAAGCTAATGTTGACACATTAATAACTATACCTAATGATAGACTTTTACAAATAGTACAAAAGAATACATCAATGGTAGATGCATTTTCTATAGCAGATAACGTATTAAAGCAAGGTATACAATCTATATCTGACTTAATAAAAATGCCAGGACTTATAAACTTAGACTTTGCCGATGTTACTTCTATAATGAAGGACAAAGGATTAGCTCACATGGGTATAGGAACTGCTAGTGGAGAAAATAGGGCTATAGAAGCAGCTAAAGAAGCTATTCAATCTCCATTGCTAGAAACTTCTATAAAAGGTGCTAAAGGAGTATTACTTAATGTTGCTGGTGGTGCGAACTTAACATTATTTGAAGCTAATGCAGCATCAAGTTTAGTTACTGAATCATGTGATGCAGAAGCAAATATAATATTTGGTACGTCTATAAGAGAAGATTTAGGAGAAGATATTACTATAACTGTAATAGCTACAGGATTTGAAACTAATCCATCTCAAGGGTTTGAGGATTCATTTAAAAATAGAGGTACTAATAGACCTTCAGAAATAGCAACTAAGAAAGTTGCAGTAGAGGAAGTTGCAGCAACAAAAGAAGAAGTAGTAGAGGAAAAAGTGGAAGCTAAAAAGCCAACTCATGATATGGACGATGATTTACCACCAATTCCAGTCTTCTTAAGAAGAAATCGAAAATAGTTTATATACATAATCAAATAAGAAGCTTAGGCTTCTTATTTTTTTGTTATAATATTTATTCATGTTGCATATTATTAACTATAAAGAAAGTTATTAATTATAACAAATTATGAACAATATATGTTTTTTTATACTAATTAAAAAGAAGTAAAATATTATTTTAAAAAGGAAAAAGAAGAATTTTTCCTTTTTTTGTGTTTTTTTATATTAAAGTAATTGAGTTTCGACTGTTAAAAGTGACATATTATTTTTTTATACTAGCTTATAATATAAACATAAAAAGGGGGAGTAATTAATGTATTTAGATCTTTACATTATTGAAAACCTATTAATAAATTATATTATTATAAGTTGTACTTCTATACTTACAAAAAATACAAATTCTTATAAAAGAAAAATAATAGGAGCAATAGTTGGAGCTATTTATTCTGTAATTTATTTACTTCCAAGGTTTTATTTACTATATACATTACCCTCAAAAGCAGTATTTATTGTAATTATAGGATTAATTTCATTTGTTTATACAGATAAAAATGAATTTTTAAGAGTATTTACTATATTTTTTTTAGTGAATTTTTTTATCTGTGGAAGTACATATTTTATAATTTATTTTACAGGTATAGAACATATAAAAATTTCATTTGTAATAGCCTCAGTATATATTAGTTGTCTTATATTAAAAAAAATATATTCGGATATTACGTTAATAAATCATATTAAAGAATTTACTAAAGAAGTAACAATTTCGCTTCTTGGAGAAGAACTTAAGTGTATTGCCCTATTAGATAGTGGAAATCTTCTAAAAGATCCTTTAAGTAAAAGTGATGTAATTATGGTGAATTCTTCTTTGTTAGAAAAGTATTTGCCTGAAAATTATAATTATGAGTATGTTGATGTATTTTTGGCAGAGGAGATCATCAATGATTTAAGTGAAGATATATCATCTAGGGTAAGGCTAATTCCTTATAACCACGCTACTAGCAATAAGACAAACATGATACTAGGATTTAAAGCCGACTATTTACGAATTGATAATAAAAAGATAGGAAACATTGTACTTGGTATATCTAATTTTAAAGACGACAATTATAATGCCATACTAAATCCAAGTATACTTTCTTAGATCTAAAAACGGGGAGGGTTATAATTGAAATTAACATTAATGAAAATGAAGTGGAAAATAAACTCTTGGGTAGTAAAGATAGGATCTAAATTAGGTATAATTAAACCTAATGGCATGTATTACATGGGCGGTGTAAATATACTGCCTCCACCTTTAAAACCAGATGAGGAAAGATTGCTAATAGACAGACTTGAAAATGATGATAATGTAAAAACTATCTTAATAGAAAGAAATCTTCGATTAGTAGTTTATATCTCTAGAAAATTTGAAAATACTGGTATAGATGTTGAGGATTTAATATCAATAGGAACTATTGGGCTTATAAAAGCTGTTAATACATTTAAATCTAATAAAAATATTAAATTAGCAACTTATGCATCTAGATGTATAGAAAATGAAATATTAATGTATCTTAGAAAAAATAATAAGAAAAAAGCTGAAGTTTCGTTTGATGAACCTTTAAACACTGACTTAGATGGGAATGAATTATTGCTATCAGATGTACTTGGAACAGAAAATGATGAAATATATAAAATTATTGAAGAGGAAATAGATAAGAATTTATTATTTATGGCTTTGGATAAATTATCAGATAGAGAAAAGCAAATTATGGAATTAAGATTTGGTTTAAGTACAAGAGGAAATGAAAAAACCCAAAAGGAAGTAGCTAACATCCTTGGTATATCTCAATCTTATATTTCTAGACTTGAAAAGAAAATTATTAGTAGGTTAAAAAAGGAAATGAAAAAATTTGTATAAATTAAATAAAATCTCGATAAAAGTATAAAAATATATGATATGTAAATAATTTCATATAAAGAATCTTTTAAGAGAGGACTGAAACTTATGCAAATTAATAAGGTTGAAATCTGTGGTGTGAATACATCTGAATTGCCAGTTCTTAAAAATGCTCAAATGATGGACCTTCTAGTTAAAATTAAGGCAGGCGATGAAGAAGCTAGACAACAGTTTGTTAGGGGTAATTTAAGGCTAGTTCTAAGTATCATTCAAAAGTTTAACAATAGAGGAGAAAATATTGACGACTTATTTCAAATTGGTTGTATCGGTCTCATAAAAGCTATAGATAATTTTGATTTAAGTCAAAATGTTAGGTTTTCAACTTATGCGGTTCCAATGATAATAGGTGAAATAAGAAGATATTTAAGAGATAATAATCCTATAAGAGTTAGTAGATCATTAAAGGATATTGCTTATAAAGCACTTCAAGTTAGAGAAAAATTGATTAGAAGCAACTCAAAGGAACCAACAGTTTCAGAGATAGCAAAGGAGCTAGAGTTAGATGTTGAATCTGTTGTTATGGCACTAGATGCTATACAAGATCCAATATCTTTATTTGACCCTGTATACCAAGACAATGGTGATGCCATATTCGTAATGGATCAAGTTCAGGATAAAAAAGATACTGATGAGCACTGGCTTCAAGAAATAGCACTGAAAGAAGCAATAAAAAAACTTAATAACAGAGAAAAACTTGTATTGGATTTGAGATTTTATAAAGGCCGTACTCAAATTGAAGTGGCAGATGAAATAGGAATATCTCAAGCGCAAGTCTCAAGAATTGAAAAAAATGCACTGAAAAATATGAGAAAGTACATTTAATTATAATTAAATATGAACAATAAATCCTTAGTAGAAGAATACTAAGGATTTTTTTGCATAAAAATTATTAAGAGAGAAATATATTTTTTTTGTATTTTTAAGGAGGATGTTATAATATGTTAAGAGTATCTGATATAATGGATAAAGAAATTATCAATGTAAAAAATGGAAAGAAGATGGGATTTATTACAGACATAGACATTGATGTTAATGAAGGCAAAGTTGTATCTTTTTCAACTACAGGAGAAGGTAGTGGAGGATTTTTTTCTAGAGGAATGGATGTAGATGTAATATTTTGGAATGATATATTAAAAATAGGATGTGACACAATAATAGTAAATATAGGCTCAGAAAGAAAATTAGACATTGATGAAATAAAAATTTAAACTAACTTAACTAAGGAGGAAGATTATGCAATGTCCTTATTGTAACTATAAGGAGTCTAAAGTTGTAGACTCAAGACATACAGATAGTAATTCTATTAGAAGAAGAAGAGAGTGTGAATCTTGTAAAAAAAGATACACAACTTACGAAACTATTGAAACAACACCTGTTATGGTGGTAAAAAAAGATAATACAAGAGAGTATTTTGATAGAGAAAAAATAAAAAATGGTCTGATAAAATCTTGTGAAAAAAGACCAGTTTCAATTGATCAAATTGAAGGGGTAGTATCTTACATAGAAAATGAAATAAATAAAAATTATATGACTGAAATAGAAACAAAAATAATTGGTGAAATGATTATGGACAAACTAAAAGATATAGATGAAGTATCTTATGTTAGGTTTGCGTCTGTTTATAGACAATTTAAAGATATAAACACTTTTGTTAATGAATTAAAAACCATATTAATGGAGAAGGATAAATAATATGAATAACTATATAACTGTAGATAGAATAGAAAAAGAATTAGATTTTGTTAACTTAGTCATAACAACTACTAATATAGATGCAAAAAATGAAGATGATTTGTTTAAGACATTTACACAAGATGAGTTTAAATTAATAAATTTAACGAGAAATTCTCAAATTCATTCTAGCATAGTTAATAAAATTGATGAAAATAATATAGGACAAAAAATAGATGGAGACGCTTTAATTACCAATGTTCCTAAGGTTCCATTATTAATATTAACAGCGGATTGTGTGCCCATTGTAATTGTTGACCCTGTTAACAAAGCTATAGGGTTAGCCCATGCAGGATGGAGAGGTACCTATGATAATATAAGTGAAAAAACTATAAAAGAAATGAGTAAGAATTATAATTCTAATCCAAAAGACTTAATATGTGTAATAGGACCATCAATAGGGCCATGCTGCTATGAAGTTTCAAAAGATTTAGTTGAAAAATTTAACACAAATTTAGCAAATTATGCAGGAAAATTCGATATAATAAAAGATGATAAATATTATTTGGATTTATGGAAAATTAATGAACATATGTTAAGAGATTGTAAGGTTAAAGAAGAAAATATAATAAATCTTCAAATATGTACTAATTGTAATCATGACAAATTCTATTCTTACAGAAAACACAATAAAACATCAAAGAGAATAGGAACAATGATTCAAATTAGATAGGGAGGAATAATAATGAGTACTAAGATTCTTGTAATTGATGATGAAGAGCATATAGTAGAGCTACTACAATTTAATTTGGAGACTTCAGATTATATTGTAGACTATTCTTATGATGGGTTTGATGGTTTTTTAAAAGCAAAAGAAAATAAACCAGATTTAATACTACTGGATTGGATGTTACCAAATATAAGTGGTATTGACGTATTGAAGAAAATAAGAGGGGATAAAGATCTTAAGAGTATACCTGTTATTATGCTTACAGCCAAAAATATGGAAAGTGATAAAGTTGAGGGCTTAGTAGGTGGTGCAGATGATTATATTACAAAACCTTTTAGTATTAAAGAATTACTTGCTAGAATAAGTTCTGTTTTAAGAAGATACAATATGAATTCGCCAAGAGAAGAAGAAATATTAACAGTAAAAGATATAAAACTAGATTTAATTAAACATGAAGCAACTAAAAATGGAGAAAAACTTGATTTAACTCTTAAAGAATTTGATTTATTAAAAATTTTACTTCAAAACAAAGGAAAAGTTTTATCTAGAAACTTTTTATTAGACAAAATTTGGGGATATGAGTTTTATGGTGAAACTAGAACAGTAGACGTTCATATTAGATATTTAAGAAAAAAAATAGAGAGTCCAGATAGTAATGAAAAATATATTGAAACTATTAGAGGAATAGGATATAAAATAGAGTAAGGAATGGAGAAAATATATGGAGCCTATTAGCGGTATTTACTTTTTTGTTATGTTACTAGCTTGTAGTGTGGCAATACTTTTATACAGATATACAATAACTATACGAAGATTTTTAAAAAGTTTCATTAAATTATCTAAGAAAGTAAGTAATAAAGAATTTCATTCAAGATTACAAACTTCGGCTAGAGGAGAATTAGGCGAACTTACTAGAAACTTTAATTTTATGATGGAGACAATGGAAAATACTATTGAAGAGGTTGAATATAAACATCTTCAACTTACATCAGTGCTTAAAAGTATTTCCCATGGAATTATAGTTATAGATATTGACGGTAATATTATCTTAATTAATGATGAAGCTCGTAGGATGATAAAAAGTAAATGTAATGGAAAAGAAGACGGGAAAAATTTAAAACAAGTTATTAATGTAGATGATATCTTAAAAGGTGTAGAACGATATATTGGAAGTAAAGAAAATCATAGCAATAATGTAACTTTGGATGATGAAACGGTTTATAGAATAAAAATTGATCCTGTATATCTGCAAAACTCTAAAAATGCTATTATAGGTTCTATAATTAATATAGAAGACATAACAGAAATTGTAAAATTAGAAAACATGCGTAGAGATTTTGTGGCAAATGTTAGTCATGAACTAAAAACCCCCCTAACATCAATAAATGGATTTGTAGAGACTTTAATAATGAATGAAGACTTGCCGGTAAATAAAAGAAATAGATTTTTAGCAATAATCCAGAAAGAATCAGATCGGTTGAAAAGGTTAATAGAGGACATACTTTTATTGTCGTCTATAGAAAGTAAAAACAATTTAGTAATGGAAAATATAATTCTTTATGATGTATTTAAAGAAGTATATGAGATGATAAATTATATAGCTAATTCAAAAAAAATTGATTTACAATATAATTTTGAGGATAAAGAAGCCGTAGTTCAGGCCTATGGCGATTACCTAAAACAGTTACTTCTTAATTTAATAGACAATGCTATAAAATATACTCCAGAAGGAGGACGGGTAACTGTAAACCAATTTACAAAAAATGATGAAATAGTAATAGAAGTTATAGATAACGGCGTAGGTATTCCAAAAGAAGACCAAAGTAAAATATTCCAAAGATTTTATAGAGTAGACAAGGCTAGAAGTAGATCAGTAGGAGGTACTGGTTTAGGTCTTGCTATAACAAAACATATTGTTCACTCACTAAAGGGTAGCATTGGCCTAGAAAGCCAGCTTGGAGAGGGTAGCAAATTTATAGTAAAATTACCGAAAAAAATTTCCTAGATTAGTAGGGAATTTTTTTTATTTTTTGCACAAACTAAATTTATAGATTTTTAGTAAATAACTTTAAATTTACTCTAAAAGTATTAAATTATTAGGAGGATTTAGTTTTATGAATGATAGTCAAATAAATGATGCCCTATTTAGACATGCTTTTATTACAGCTATGGTAATAGGTACTTTATGTAGATTTTTTGTACTAAGAGTTAAAGATAAACAATATCCATCAAGACCACAGGATTATATAGAACAAATAATAGTGGCAGCTTTAGCCGCGTCTCTTGGTTCTGTAGCTTTACCGGCACTAATTGATAAAGAGTACTCAGCATTAACTTTTTTAGCAGTAGGGATACAACAATTTCAAGGTTTATCCCAACAAGAACAAATCACTTTAGAAAATATTGATAATGATGATTTGATAGATAAAGGACAACCATATATCGATGAAATTTCATCTACTTATGAAGTGAGAAGTTATGTAAGTTTATTCTCTGCTTTGATAGCATCTCTAATATACATATTTACTTCTAGAATATATAACGATAGTGTATTAGTTTGTACAGTTACTTCAACTATAGGGGCAGTAGCGTTAGCCCTTATATTTAGAATGTTATTAAGAAGAAAAAGCGTTAATGACTTAGCAGATATATATTTAGCAAAAATAACATTTGATGGTCCTCTTTTAAAAGTTAATGATGTAGTCATGGGTAATATTGGTCTAAAAGACAGTAGGAAAAAATACTTGGAAAAAGGTATTGCAATAGAAATAGTACCTAAAGATATGGGAAGTTTTGGAACAATAAATGATATAGGTCAACAAAAGGCTATAATGCATAATATTTATATTCAACTTGGTTTGGATAAAGATGTAGATGACAGAGATTTACTAGCAATTGGAGAGACAGATTTAAAAAAGAAATCTGTAGTGATGGTTATGATACCTTTACTAAAAGATGAAATAACACTTATGAAAGCAGCAGGAAGTACACCTATTATAGGTACATCAAAAGGCAAACAAAGTGCTTATAAGAAAAAAACGTTACTTTTCAAATAAAAGTGATAAAAGAGGTGAGTAAATGAATAACATATTTTTTATAGGGTTAACAATAGGTATTATTTCAAGATTAATCATGTTGAATCTTGATAACAAACAATATCCAGCCCAACCAAATGTATTAACATCACAAATAGTATTAGCTTTTGTGGCATCTTCATTAGGATCATTATTAATTCCAGCATTAATAAATAGGTCTTATACATCAATTACATTTTTATCCTTAGCAGCTGAACAATTTAGACAAGTAAGAAGTAGTAGAAGAAATACTTTGCAAGATTTGGAACCTACTCAGCTAGTTGCTAGAGGAAATTCCTTTATTGAGGAAATAGCAAGAACTTATGAAATTAGAAATTACATGTGCATTGTAACATCTTTTATAACTGTAGCATGTTTTTATGGTCTAAGTAATGAAACTAATATTAGTGATAATTCAGCCACAATAATAAGTACAGTAATTGGTTTATCCATAGCTTTTCTTCTTAGAAAAGCATTATCAAGACAATGCATTGATGATATAGCTGAAGTATCTATTGTAGACATTAGTTTTGTAGATGGCACTTTATTAAAAGTTGGAAATTTGAAAGGGATAACAAATGTTGGTTTGAAAAGTGATAGAGAGAGGTATTTAAAAGATGGTATAGGAATTGAAATACGACCTAAAAATAGTAGTTATACTAATGCAGGTATTCTAAGTTATCCAGGACAAAGACAGGCAATATGTTACAACCTATATTCGAGACTTGGAGTACATAAAGAAAGTGATGAACCTGCTTTAACTCCAATACCTCGAAAAGATCCAGTTAGCCAAGCTATATATATTGCATTTATACCAATGGAAAAAGACGAAAGAAAAGTAATAGAGGCAGTTAAATCTTGCCCTATACTAGATAGTGCTAGAGGTAAACACTTAGCATTAAGAAATCTAAGAATTGAAGGAAAGGAGAGTAAATAAATGGGAAATGATATAGGTATTAATTCATATACAATGGCAGTAATAACTACAGATAAAAATATGAGCATATCAGGAGGGTGTCCTTTGTTTTATGCAAATGACGATGATGATATGCAAAAGAAAGCCTTACTAGTAGCAAAATGTGTGGATGGTATGGTTCATGAAATAACTGAGGAAATTCTTATAGTAGTAAGACATTAAGGTACCTTAGGGGTACCTTTTGTTAATTTATAGTGGTGAAAGATAGATACAAGTTGACTAATTTTTTTAAATCATGTATGATTAAATGATGTATTTACATCTAAAATTAGAGAATACATTTATGTGGAAAAGTGGTGATATGCAAAATGGAAGTAAACGTAAAAAATATTAATAATATAATAAGTAAAGTTTATAAAAATAGTATAGCAGATGAAATGGGAATTGAAGTTGGTGACATACTTTTATCTGTAAACAAAGAGAGAGTTGAAGATATAATTCAATACAGATTTTTAATAAGTGAAGAATATATCGAGCTAGAAATTCAAAAACAAAAAAATGGGAAGATATATTTATATGAAATTGAAAAAGATTATGATGAAGAATTAGGCATAGAATTTACCAACCCTATAATAGATAAGGCAAAAAGTTGTAGAAATAAATGTGTATTTTGCTTTATAGATCAGTTACCAAAAGGTATGAGGGATACACTTTATTTTAAAGATGATGACTCAAGACTATCTTTCTTACAAGGAAACTTCGTTACTTTAACTAATATGAGTGAGGATGATATTAATAATATAATAAGATATAGAATTAGTCCAATAAATATTTCGGTACATACTACAAATCCTGAACTAAGAAGAAAAATGATAAACAATAAATTTGCAGGAAATCTAATAGATATAATGAGAAGACTTGCACAAGCAGGAATTGAAATGAACGCCCAAATAGTACTTTGCCCAGGATATAATGATAAAGAAGAATTAGAAAGAACATTAGAAGATCTATCAAGTTTACATCCATATGTAAAAAGTGCGGCTATAGTTCCAGTTGGAATTACTAGATATAGAGATAATCTTGCTAGACTTGATATATTTGATGAAAAAAGTGCGGGATGTACAATTGACCAAGTTAGTAAATTACAAGAAAAATATTTGGATAAATTAAATACCAGATTTGCATTTTTATCAGATGAGTTTTATATTCTTGCAAAAAGGACATTATTGAAATATGATGAGTATGAGGGATTTGACCAATTCGAAGATGGTGTTGGAATGATAACAAAAATGGGAACAGAAATTGTACAGTATTTAGACACAATATCTGGTTCAAGATTAAATAAATCAAAAAAAGTATCCATTGCTACAGGAAAATCTGCTTATGAATTTATGTGCCATATGGCTAATAAAATAATGGAAAAATTTAATAATATAGAAATTAATGTATATAGAATAAAAAATAATTTCTTTGGAGAGACAATAACAGTTAGCGGACTTTTAACAGCTACTGATTTAATCGATCAATTGAAAAGTGAAGACCTAGGTGAAACATTGTATATTACTAGGTCTATGATGAAAGCTGATGAAGAAATTTTCTTAGACAATATAACTTTAAAAGAACTAGAAGAAAAATTGAATTTAGAAGTAGTACCATGCGAAAATAAAGGTACTGATGTAGTAGACAAGATAACTAAATAGGAAGGAGAATAAATATGGATAATAGACCCATAGTTGCAGTAGTAGGTAGACCAAATGTTGGAAAATCTACACTGTTTAATAAATTAGCAGGAAGAAGAATATCAATAGTAGAGGATACACCAGGTGTTACAAGAGATAGAATATTTACAGAGGTAGAGTGGTTAAATAAGTACTTTACTTTAATAGATACAGGAGGAATAGAGCCTGAAAATGATGATATAATATTAACTCAAATGAGAAACCAAGCTATGCTTGCTATGGATATGGCTCATGTAATAGTATTTGTTGTTGATGGAAAAGGTGGAATAACTTCTGCAGATAGAGAAGTAGGTTTAATGTTAAGAAAAACAAATAAACCAGTTATTTTAGCTGTAAATAAAATAGATAATATAAACTTAGAAGATAATATATATGACTTCTATGAGTTAGGACTTGGGCAGCCACATCCAATATCAAGTGCAAATGCCATGGGACTTGGAGATTTATTAGATGAAATAGTAGAAAACTTCCCAGAAGGATTAAACACTGAGTATAACGAAGATATAATAAGAGTTGCTATAACAGGTAAACCAAATGCAGGTAAATCATCTATCCTTAACAAAATATTAGGAGAAGATAGAGTTATAGTAAGTCCAATTGCAGGAACAACAAGAGATGCAGTTGATACATACTTTGAAAAAGGTGATCAACAGTATTTATTAATAGATACAGCGGGTATAAGAAGAAAAAGTAAAGTATATGAAAGAGTTGAAAAATTCTCAGTACTTAGAGCTATGTCTGCAGTATCTAGAGCTGATGTAGTATTAATAGTTATAGATGCTACAGAAGGTGTTACAGAACAGGATACAAAGGTTGCAGGTATTGCTCATGATGAAGGTAAAGCTTGCATATTTGTAGTAAATAAATGGGATTTGATAGAAAAAGACAATAAGACACTTGGAAACTATACAAACGATATAAGAGACATGTTCCCGTTTATGAAGTATGCTCCAATAATATTTGTATCAGCAGTAACTAACCAAAGAATGAGTAAAATATTAGACACAGTTGATAAAGTTGCTGAAGAACACTCTAAGCGTGTAAGTACTTCTCAATTGAATGATGTAATTGGTGAAGCTGTAATGCTTAATCAACCACCATCAGATAAAGGTAAGAGACTTAAAATATACTATGGTGCTCAAACGGGAACAAAACCACCAAAGATTACTTTATATATAAATAGTAAAGATTTAACTCATTTCTCATACCAAAGATACTTAGAAAACAAAATAAGAGAAAACTTTGGATTCGAAGGAACATCAATGCAATTTGAATACAAAGAAAAGGATAGAAAAAGATAGAAACTTTAGGGGGTTAATATGTTAATTTATTTAATTATAATTATAATTGCCTACCTTCTTGGGAATATATCAACTTCTTATATAGTAGCAAAGAGACTTGCTGGAGTTGATATAAGAACTCAGGGTTCTGGTAATGCAGGCTCTACAAATGTACTTAGAACATTAGGTAAAAAAGCTGGAGCATTAACTTTTATAGGAGATGTTTTAAAAGGATTAATTGCAGTATTACTAGCAAGGTTAATTGCTTATGGCGTTCATATGGACCAAAGTATTTGTGCCTATTTTGCTGTAGTTGCTGTTGTTCTTGGTCACAATTACCCTGCTTTTCTTGGATTCAAAGGAGGTAAAGGAGTAGCCACTTCTTTAGGTTCTATGTTAGGAATGAATCCTCTAGTTGCGATAATATGTTTAGGATTTTTTATAATAGTAGTAGCTATAACTAAGTATGTTTCTTTAGGTTCTATACTAGGTATAGGTTTATCTCCTATAATCATGCTTATAAACCATAATACTAAAGGTTTTTTAGTTGCATTAATTTTAACTATATCAGTAGCGATAACCCATAAAGAAAATATTAAACGATTGATAAATGGTACAGAACGAAAAATAGGAGAAAAGAAAAATTAAATTACTATATTAGGTGGTGTTTATTATGGAGAAGATGTGTGTTATAGGTGCTGGGAGTTGGGGTAGTGCATTAGCTCTTAGCTTACATAAAAATAATCATAAAGTTTTCATGTGGACAAGAGATAATGAGCAAGTTAAAGAAATAAGTGATACGAGAAAAAACAGTAGGTTTTTACCAGACGTTGTTTTTCCAAAGGACTTAATAATTTCCAATGATTTAGAGGAAGTTATAAAAGATAGTGAAATTGTTGTGCTTGCAGTACCATCTCAAGCCGTAAGAAGTGTATGTAATCAAATTAGACCTTTCCTTAGGGATGGACAGATTTTAGTTGATGTGGCCAAAGGTTTAGAAAAAGGAACTGGACTTAGACTTTCTGATGTGGTAAAAGAAGAGTTGCCTAATAATCCTTATGTAGCACTATCGGGACCTTCCCATGCAGAGGAAGTTTCTAAATACATGCCAACAACTTTAGTAGCAGCTTGTGAGGAAATAGAATATGCTCAAAAAGTACAAGATGCTTTTATGAGTCCGTCTCTTAGAGTTTATACTAATCCTGATATAATAGGTGTAGAACTTGGTGGAGCATTAAAAAATATTATAGCTTTTGGTGCAGGAATGTGTGATGGTTTAGGCTATGGTGACAATACAAAGGCAGCTTTAATGACAAGAGGAATTGCAGAAATGGGGAGACTTGGAGTTGCCATGGGAGCCAACGTAAATACTTTTACAGGACTTGCGGGTATTGGTGATTTAATTGTTACTTGTACAAGTATGCATAGTAGAAATAGAAGAGCTGGTATACTTATGGGTCAAGGTAAATCATTACAAGAAACATTAGATGAAGTTCAAATGGTAGTTGAAGGAATAACTGCTACAGAAGTAGCATATAAAGTTTCTAGAGATTTAAATATTGATATGCCAATAACTGAAGCTATATATTCCGTTTTGTATGAAGGAGCTAATCCTAATGAAGCTGTGTTAGAGTTAATGACTAGATCAAAAAAACATGAAATGGAAGAAGTCGTTAATAACGGATTATTTAACTAATAAATATTTATTGAATAAGGTATAAATATATATGTAATAAAAAATTCCCTCTTGAAATATAATTAACTAAGAAATTATATGCAGGAGGGAATTATTATGAACAATATATATGAAGACATTGCTAAAAGAACTCAAGGTGACATATATATAGGTGTTGTTGGACCTGTTAGAACAGGTAAATCAACGTTTATTAGAAGATTTATGGAAACCCTTGTGTTACCTAACATAGAAAATGACTTCAAAAGAGAAAGAACTAAAGATGAGATACCTCAAAGTGGTTCAGGTAAAACAATAATGACAGTTGAGCCTAAATTTGTTCCAGCTGATGGAGTTGAAATAAAAATTAAAGACACTGTATCTTTAAAAGTAAGAATGGTAGACTGCGTAGGATACATAGTTGATGGAGCTTTAGGTCATGAAGAAGACGGAAAGCAAAGACTAGTATCTACACCATGGTCAAAAGAAGCTATGACTTTTGAAAAAGCTGCAGAAATAGGAACAAAAAAGGTTATCAAAGATCACTCTACAATTGGAATTGTAATAATAACAGATGGTTCTGTTACAGGAATTGATAGAAGTAACTATATAATTCCTGAAGAAAGAGTTATAAAAGAATTAAAGGCATTAAAGAAACCATTTGCTATAGTATTAAATACTAAATATCCAGACAGTGAAGAAACAGGATTTTTAAGACGTGATTTGGAAGAAAAATATGCAGTTCCTGTAGTACCAATGGATGTGGATCAAATGGATGAGAAAGATATAGAGGAAGTTATGGAAACTGTTTTATATGATTTCCCATTAGCTGAAATAAGAATTAACTTACCTGATTGGGTAGAAGGATTACCTAATAATCACTGGATAAAGACTAATATAATTAATACTTTAAAGCAATCAATAGAATCTATTGATAAAATAAGAGATATTGACTCTGTAGTACATGGATTTAATGAGTTACCTTTCTTAGAAGATTGTGAAGTTGATGACGTAAGTCTTGGAGAAGGTGTAATAAATGTTGATATATGTACAAAGCAAGAATTATTCTATGAAATATTAGAAGAACAAAGTGGATTTAAAATTGAAGGAAATTGTCAATTACTTAATTTAATTACAAAATTATCAAAAGTTAAAGTAGAGTATGACAAAATAGAAAGTGCTTTATGTGATGCAAAAACTTTAGGATATGGAGTTGTTGCACCATCTCTTGATGAGCTTAGTTTAGAAGAACCAGAAATTACAAAACAAGGAAAGCAATACGGAATTAAATTAAAAGCCAATGCACCATCCCTTCATATAATAAAAGCAGATATTTCAACAGAAGTATCTCCTATAGTTGGAAATCAAAATCAAGGAGAAGAAATGATTAAATATCTACTTGAAGAATTTGAACAAAATCCAGCTGAAATCTGGGAATCAAATATGTTTGGTAAATCATTAAATGATCTAGTAAAAGAACAATTGCAAAGTAAATTATATACAATGCCAGAAGAAATAAGATGTAAGATACAAAAAACATTACAAAAAATTATTAATGAAGGTAGTAGTAATATAATAACTATTTTGCTATAAAAAAAATTAATACTAAAATTAAATATTTATATAATAAAAAAGAGCTAAATTTGAAATGTGATAAATTTAGCTCTTTTTTATTTTTGAAATATGATAAATTTATATATTTTTTATTATTTATTCTGATTTGGAATGTACAGTTAAATCAGAATAGTCAAACTGTAAAAAAAATTCAGAAAATTGAAAATAAAAAGAGGAAATTTGGAGCAAACATAGAATTAATCTAAATACGAGTATAAAGGTATGTGTTTTTGCATTCTTTTTAGTTATAAAACGGTGTGGCAAAAATATAATTAAATAAATATATCTTTTACTCGCAGGTATATTAATTTTTTAGGGATAAATTTTATTATTAGGAGGGGTTTTATGGAAACCATTGTTAAAGCAGTCAACAATGTGGTATGGAGTAATTGGCTAGTTTATTTATGTCTAGGTGCAGGTGTTTATTTTTCTCTTAGAACAAGATTCTCTCAAATTAGAAATATCAAAGAAATGGTACATTTATTATTCTCAGGTGAAAAATCTGAACAAGGTATTTCATCTTTCCAAGGTTTCTGTACTGCACTAGCAGGACGTATAGGAACAGGAAATATAGCAGGTGTTGCAACTGCTATTGCTTGGGGTGGTCCTGGTGCATTGTTTTGGATGTGGGTAATAGCATTCTTAGGAGCAGGTTCAGCATTTGCAGAATCTACATTAGGTCAGCTATATAAAGAAGAACACGAAGGTCAATACTGCGGTGGTCCAGCATACTATATAGAAAAAGGTTTTGGACAAAAAGGTTGGTCAAAAGCTTATGGTATGGTATTCGCAATAGTTACTGTTATAGCAATAGGTATATTATTACCAGGTGTTCAATCTAACTCAATAGCTGTTGCAGTAGAAAATGCTTTTGGTGTTAATGTTACAATAACTGGTGTTGCATTAGTTATATTAGTTGGAATAGTTATATTTGGTGGAATCAAGAGAATAGGTTCTGCTGCAGAATTTATAGTTCCATTTATGGGTGGAGCATATATATTAATGTCTGTAATAATAATAATAGTAAATATTGGGTACTTACCACATGTATTAGGTTTAATATTTAAATCGGCATTTGGTGCAGAAGCTACGTTTGGTGGTATACTTGGATCTACTATAGCTTGGGGTGTTAAGCGTGGAGTTTACTCAAATGAAGCTGGTCAAGGTACAGGACCACAAGCATCATCAGCAGCTGAAGTATCTCACCCTGCAAAACAAGGTTTTGTTCAAGCATTTTCAGTTTATGTAGATACATTATTTGTTTGTTCAGCTACTGGATTTATGATATTAATGACTGATAACTATACTACTTTCAATGCTGATGGAAGTATTTTATTCAATGCAGGAACAGAATATACTGTTAAACAAATAGGGCCTGCTTATACTCAAGGTGCAGTTAATACTTTAATACCTGGATTTGGTGCAGCGTTCGTAGCTATAGCATTATTCTTCTTTGCATTTACTACATTGATGGCTTACTATTATATAGCTGAAGTTAACTTAAACTATATAGTTAAAAGGGTGACTGGTAAAGGAAGTATAATGGCTACACATGGTTTGAAATTAGTATTACTTGGTATGACATATTATGGAGCTGTAAAGACATCAGATCTTGCATGGGCAATGGGTGATATAGGTGTTGGACTTATGGCATGGCTAAACATAGTAGCTATTTTACTATTATCTAATATAGTTATGAAGTGTTTTAAAGACTATGAAAGTCAAAAGAAATCTGGTAAAACTAGTGAAGATATTACCTTTGACCCAGTACCGCTAGGAATTAAAAATGCTGATTTCTGGGAAAATAAAAACAAGCAAAAAGTTGACTAATAGAAATTGAATTTTATTAATTATAGATGTAAATAAATAATAAAAAAAGATGGTTCTTTGTTTATAAAGAGCCATTTTTTTATATTAATACAAATTTTTTTTATTTTTTAGAATAATATGTGAAATAATTAATATTATTGGTTATAATCTTATATATAATAAAGTAAAAATATGAAATTCATTATATAGAAGTTAAATTATTTGACAATATAATTTATAATGCTTAAAATATAGTTAAAATGGATTTATTATACTTTATGTTTTATATTTCTCAGGGAATATACATAATTCAATTTGTACATAAAATGTAGGAGGAAAGAAAATGTTAGATATCAAAAGGATAAGAGAAAATCTAGAAGATATTAAAAAAGCAATGGACAGAAGAGGAGAAAAAGAATTTGACCTTGATGCTGTTGTTGAACTAGATGATCAAAGAAGAGAATTATTAAAAGAAGTTGAGACGTTAAAAAGCGAAATGAACGTTGAACAAAAGAAAATACCTCAACTAATGAAAGAAGGAAAAAAAGAAGAAGCTGAAGCGGAAAAAGTTAAGCTTAAAGAATTATCTGAAAACATAAAGGTTTTAGATGAAAAAGTTAAAAAAGTTCAAGATGAATTACAATATAGATTACTTAGAATACCAAATGTTCCAAATGAAAACGTTCCTCAAGGGGACACTGATGATGATAACGTAGAAGTTAGAAAATGGGGAGAACCAAAACAATTTGACTTTGATTTTAAAGCTCATTGGGATGTAGGAACTGACTTAGAAATATTAAACTTCGAAACTGCAGGAAAAATAACAGGTTCAAGGTTTACTTTATATAAAGGTTTAGGAGCTAGACTTGAAAGATCATTAGTAAACTTCTTCCTAAATACTCATACAGAGAAAAATGGATATACAGAAGTTTTACCACCATTTATGGCCAATAGAACAAGTTTTATAGGAACAGGACAACTTCCAAAATTTGAAGAAGATATGTTCAAAATAGAAGGACTAGATTATTTTCTAATACCAACAGCAGAAGTGCCTGTAACAAACATACATAGAGATGAAATAGTTAGTGCAGATGAATTGCCAGTAAAATATTGTGCATATACTCCTTGCTTTAGATCAGAAGCTGGATCAGCAGGTAGGGATACTAGAGGGCTAGTTAGACAACATCAATTCAATAAAGTTGAATTAGTTAAATTCACAAAACCAGAAGAATCTTATGAAGAACTAGAAAAATTAACAAATGATGCTGAAATAATGTTACAAATGTTAGGATTACCATATAGAGTTGTGAGAATATGTACAGGAGATTTAGGATTTACAGCTGCATTTAAATATGATTTAGAAGTATGGATGCCTTCTTACAACAGATATGTAGAAATATCTTCTTGTTCAAACTTCGAAGATTTCCAAGCTAGAAGAGCAGGAATAAGATTTAAAAGAGATAAAAACTCTAAAGCTGAATACTGTCATACATTAAATGGTTCAGGTCTTGCTGTAGGTAGAACTGTTGCAGCTATACTTGAAAACTATCAGCAAGCTGATGGTTCAGTAGTAGTACCAGAAGTATTAAGACCATATATGGGCGTAGATGTTATAAAATAATTTTATTTAAATAACAAAAAAGAGAGATTAAGATCTCTCTTTTTTTATTATTTACATTTAAATGTTTCGCATGATGAAAAATGAGAATTAATCATAACGCTATCTGCACTGCAACGTGTTTTATTATTGTAAATGCAACTATAAGCTTCACAAATGATATTCTCTGGTGTTGTATATCCACCTACTTCTATTGCGCTAGTAAAATACCCCACACTATCTGCAAAATATGTTGAACAAGTAGTTTCAGATGTTTTTGCTGCAGAATTGCCTCTTACATTTATGTAACCAGCACGACAATATTCATCGTAATTATGAGCACAGTTAGTAGCTTTACAATATAGTTTTTTTTCAGACATATTATTTCCTCCTAATAAACACTTCATTACTTTATTTTTATCCAAAGAAAAAAAAGTATGTATTAAAATATATCATTTTGTTTGAAATATATTTTAATAATATTGTTTAGAAGTGACCATATTGCATTAGATAGTAATGAAAGATAAGTCAGAAAAATGCAATTTCATTACATTGTTTGTGCATATAATCGGAATAAAGTTAACGTCATTAAATAAAAACATGTATAAGTTTATAATGAACAAATTACAACAAAACTTGATATAGGGTTTGTTTTTGTTTCTAGTATAGTTATGATTTGTGAAACAAAATTAAGTTTTTGAAAGAAAAAAGAAGAAATTTGCATATAAGATAAAGATTAAAAAGTAAATCTATTTATATATTAAGAAGGATTTAAATAATATTTAAAGAAATTATAAATAAATTACTTTTTAAATAAGAATATTATTTAGATACTGAGGTGAATCCATTGAAAAAAATAAAATATTCTAGACTTTTTATACTAGGAGTATTTATATATTTAATATTTAAAGGAATATCTTTAATAATAGGATTAAATACATCTGTACTAGTATTAAAAGATGATTCTTATACTATGAAAACAAAGGAAAAAGGTATTGTAATAAGAGACGAACATTTAATAAAAAGTGATACTAATGGAACTTTATCTTTGTTGGTAAATCGTAATGAAAAAGTTCAGAAATCTCAGAATATAGCTACTGTATATAATAATAATATAGATGAAGGAATCAATGAAGAATTAAAAAAATTAAAAGACGAAATCAAAGATTTGGAAAGTGAAAACAATTCATTAAAAGCTGGGATATTATCTGTGAAAACAGAACAGCTGAATATATTAGAAGAAAAAATTAAATCTAATTCTACTAACTACTCTGCAAGTGAATCAGGGGTTATATCTTACAAATATGATAATAATGAAAATAAATATGGAAGCAATTCTTTGTCTAATATTACTAAAGAAGATATAGATAACGCAAGTAACAATTATATACCAACTTCAGCTGAGGGTGAAAAAGTAAAACAAGGTAGTATTATAGCTAGAGTAGTTAATAATAATGATTGTTATATGGCGTTTGTAAGAGAAGATAATAAGTTGTTTAATGAAGGTGATAGTGTTAAAATTGAAATTAAGGATAATGAAATAAATGGTGAAATATATAAAATATGTAAGAAGGATAATTATTCTATTGTAATAGTTAAATTTACGCAACAAAATATTGGAATTTATGATACAAGAGTGGAAGAATTTGATATAATATATAAACAAATGGAAGCTTTAAGAATACCAAAAAAATCTTTAGTGAAAAAAGACAATAAAAAAGGTGTATATGTAATAAACGAAGAAAATAATAAGCCTGAGTTTATAGAAGTTAAAGGAATTTCTTTTGAAGACGATATTTATATCTATGTAGACTTTAGAAGTAATGAAGCTAATGGAATAAATACGGTTAAATTACATGATAGAATTATTTTAAAGCCAAATTTTATTAATAAAGGAATTGCAAAGATTAACTAGTAAAACTAATAAGAAGGTGGTAATTATGTCAATTAAAGATAATATAATATCCATTAAACAAAATATTGATAATATAAGAAAAGAAAGTAATAGACAAGAAGACGTGAATTTAATGGCGGTTACTAAAACTGTGGATGTAGATAAGGTTTTAGAGGCTATAGATGCAGGAATTACAGATATAGGTGAAAATAAACCGCAAGAATTAGCTAGAAAATATGAAATTATTGGTGATAAGGTTAGATACCATTTAATAGGAACTCTACAAACTAATAAAGTAAAGTATATAATTGATAAAGCTTATATGATTCACTCCTTAGACAGAATAGCTTTATGTGAAGAAATTCAAAAAAGAGCTGAAAAAATGGACAAAAATATTAATTGCTTAGTTCAAGTTAACATATCAAAAGAAGAAAGCAAACATGGACTTGAAGAAGAATCTGTAATAGATTTTGTTAAGAATGTATCTGCTAATTATAAAAATATACATATTAAAGGTTTAATGACAATGGCACCTTTTATAGATGATGATGAAGAAATAAGAAAAGTATTTAAAAGTTTAAAGAATTTATCATTGAAAATTAATGACTTAAATTTACCAAACGTAGAAATGGATACTTTGTCTATGGGGATGAGCCATGACTATAAAATAGCCATAGAAGAAGGAGCTACAATTATAAGAGTAGGAACTTCAATATTTGGTCAAAGAAATTATAATAAATAGAAAATATTAGGGAGGAATATAAAATGAGTGAAGGATTTATAAAGAAGTTTAAAGATTGGATGTCAATTGATGAAGAAGAATACGATGGAGACGATGAAGGATATGATGGTATTCAAGAAGAACAAGATCAAGAAGAACCTAAATTAGAAGCTGCTAACTCTCATGTAACAAGAAGCAGCAAAGTAGTTAATATACATACTAATAGTCAAATGAAAGTGGTAATTGCTGAACCTAAAAAATATGACGATGTAACGATAATTGCTGACCATCTAAGACAAAGAAGAGCGGTAATTGTTAACTTAGAAAGTGTTGAAGAAGAGCCAGAACTTAAAAAATCTATATACTATTTTATAAGTGGGGCAGTTTATATATTGGATGGAAGTATGCAAAAAGTTTCTAAGTCGATATTTATATTAGCACCAAACAACGTGGATATAGATGCAAATATAAAAAAAGAATTAGAAAGTAAAGCATTTTTTCCGTGGCAAAAATAATATATAAAGGAGAAAAACCATGCAAATGATAGCCGTATTGCTTATTAAGCTTTTAAACATACTAACTTGGCTTATTATAATACAATGTTTAATGTCTTGGTTTCCAGGAGCTAGATATTCAAAAGTATATGAAATATTAAGTATGTTTACGGAACCTTTAGTAGGTCCTATTAGAGAAGTTTTATTTAGATACATAGATATTCCAATAGATTTTTCCCCAATAATAGCTTTCTTTGTAATATCTATTGTGCAAAGATTGATTATGAGCTTGGTTTGGTAGAATAGACAATAAAATGGACAAGTTAAAATTAACAGCTCACATTAAAGATATAGACTTAAAAAATAAGATGTTTAGGATAATTGACAAAGCAAATGGCTCTTTAAAAAATTATGATGTAAGATTTAGTGATTTTCTAAATCCATTTGAAGTGGAAAGTGCTAAAGCTATTTTAAATGCCAATGATGACCTAAAATATACAGTTGATGGTGGATACGATGAAAGTGAACGAAAAATAGTATTTATTTATCCATTTTACATGTACTATGAAGATATAAATGAAACCTTGAGATTTATACAAATTGAAGGAAATTTTAAATTTAAATCAATCAGTCATAAAGATTATCTGGGTTCTTTGTTAAGTCTAGGTATAAAGAGAGAAAAAATTGGAGATATAATTATACATGAGAACTTTTGTCAGGTAATAGTTACATTTGATATATGTGATTTCATTTTAATGAACTTAGAAAAGGTTGCTAGGAATAATGTAAAATTGAAAGAAATTTCTAGGAAAGAGGTTGTTTACAATCCACCTAATTATAAAGAAATTAACTTTACAGTTTCTTCTAGTAGAATAGATTGTATAATAAGTGGTTTATATAATATATCAAGGCAAGAAAGTGCTAAGTTAATAAGTAATGAAAAAGTTCAGGTAAATTATGAAAAGATCACATCTTGTTCAAAAGAAATAAAATCAGAGTCTTTAATATCTGTCAGGGGAAAAGGGCGATCACAAATAAATAATATTGGCAGTTTAACAAAAAAGGGAAAAGTAAAAGTTCAAGGAAAATTATTATTGTAGGAGGAAAATATATGATAACTCCAATGGACATAGAAAATAAAGAGTTTAAAAAGGGATTTAGAGGATACCATGAAGATGAGGTTGATGAATTCTTAGATAAAGTAAAAGAAGATTTTGAAAATCTATATAGAGAAAATTTAGATTTAAAAGAAAAAATTAAATTATATCAAGAACAAGTGAGCAGATATAAAACTATAGAGAAAACTTTAAATGATACTTTAATTACTGCTCAAACGGCAGCTAAAGATACTTGTGATGCTGCAAATAAGAAGGCAAAAATAATAGTAGAAGATGCTGAACTAAAATCTAAACAAATTATAGAAAATTGTAAAGAAAGAATAGTAGTCTTAACAAAAGAGTATGATGATTTAGTTAAAGAGTTTAAAATTTTTAGAAATAAATTCAAGTCTTTAATTCAAGATGAAATGACAAACATAGACGAGATATTTTTTAATGTAGATGAGCACTGTAATGAATCATTCAATATGATTGATTTGCCTGAAGATGATAATAGCATTTTAGCAGAGGATGAAGTTGCGTCATCAATGGAATAATAAAAATGTTTAAATAATAATTATGTTGACTGAAAAGAGAAGTTATTGTATACTTTAAGAATATAATTATATATTAAAAAAGCAATGATGGAGAGAGTAAACTTTTGGATATTTTACAGAGAGTTGGATAAGCTGAGAACCAATGTATTGAATAAAGTTGAAGATCACTCTGGAGCTGCAGGCTGAAAGATTTTAATTGATTAAGCTGTGCCGGTTAGTGCCGTTAAACTATAGAGTGTTATATATACTTTTAAGTGTATGTAGAACTAGGGTGGTAACGCGATTTCAACTCGTCCCTTTTATTAGGGGACGGGTTTTTTTATATTCAAAATACCATATTTTTAATTAAACTAACCGAAGTTATAAATATTCGAATTGGCATTTAAGTCAATAAAAATGGGAATAATTATATGTTATACTAAATAAATGATTAAGAAAGGGTGAACTTAACATGGCAAAATTTAAGCCGCTAGTGGATTCTTCAGTAAAAGATGCTGAGAGTCAAGTGTCAGAATATTGGAAACAAATAGATATACTAGAAAAAACATTAGAAAAAGGACAAAATGATCCTAGCTTTGTATTCTATGAAGGTCCTCCAACAGCAAATGGTAACCCAGGGATACACCATGTTGTTGCTAGAACTTTAAAGGACTGGGTTTGTAGATATAAAACAATGAGTGGATATCAAGTTAAAAGAAAAGCTGGATGGGATACTCATGGTTTACCAGTAGAACTTCAAGTTGAAAAAGAATTAGGTTTAACTAATAAACAACAGATAGAAGAATATGGAATAGCTGAGTTCAATAAAAAATGTAGAGAGTCAGTATTTACTTACGAAAGTAAATGGAGAAACATGACTGAAAGAATGGCTTATGAAGTTGATTTAGATAATCCATACATAACATTAGATAATAACTATATAGAATCAGTTTGGTGGATATTAGATAAATTCAATAAAGAAGGATATATGTATGAAGGACATAAAATACTTCCATACTGTCCAAGATGTGGAACAGGTCTCGCTTCACATGAGGTTGCTCAAGGATATAAAGAAGTTAAAACTAATACAGTTGTAGCTAAGTTCAAAAGGAAAGATGCTGAAAATGAATATTTCTTAGCTTGGACAACTACTCCTTGGACTCTACCTTCAAATGTTGCATTAACAGTAAATGGACAAGTAGATTATTTAAAAGTTAAAAAAGATGATGAAATATACTATGTTTCAAAACCTTTAGCTAATAAAGTTTTAGGAGAAGGAACTTATGAAATATTAGAAGAAATGAAAGGTGCTGACTTAGAGGGCGTTGAATATGAACAATTAATGCCATTTGTAACTACTGATGAAAAAGCATTTTTCATAACTTTAGGTGATTATGTAACAACTGAAGATGGTACAGGTATAGTTCATACTGCTCCAGCATTTGGAGAAGATGACTATAACTTAGGAAGAAAATACAACTTACCAGTACTTCAACCTGTTGATGAAAGTGGTAAATTCACAGCTACTCCATGGGAAGGCAAATTTGTTATGGAAGACGGTTTAGACGTTGAAATAATAAAATGGTTAGCAAAAGAAAATAAATTATTCTCAAAAATAAAAGTAGAGCATAATTACCCACACTGTTGGAGATGTCAAACTCCACTTGTATACTACGCAAAACCAAGCTGGTATATAGAAATGACAAAACTAAAAGATAAATTAATAGAAAATAATAATGGTGTTAACTGGTATCCAAAATTCGTTGGTGAAGGAAGATTTGGTAACTGGTTAGAAAACTTAAATGACTGGGCAGTATCAAGAACAAGATACTGGGGTACTCCACTTAATGTATGGAGATGTGAATGCGGTAATAAACAGTCAGTAGGATCTAGAGAAGAATTAGCTGCTAAAGCAATAGAAAATATAGACCCAAAAACTGTAGAACTTCATAGACCTTATGTTGATGATATACATTTAAAATGTGAATGTTGTGGTAAACCAATGACAAGAGTAACAGAAGTTATAGATTGTTGGTTTGATAGTGGTGCAATGCCATTTGCTCAACATCACTACCCATTTGAAAATAAAGAAAACTTTGATCAATTATTCCCTGCAGATTATATATGTGAAGGGATAGATCAAACTAGAGGATGGTTCTATTCTTTACTTGCTATATCTACGTTTGTAACAGGAAAGGCTCCTTACAAGAATGTACTTGTTAATGACCTTGTTCTTGATAAAGATGGTAAGAAAATGAGTAAATCTAGAGGAAATACAGTAGATCCGTTTGAGTTATTCGATAAATACGGAGCAGATGCTCTTAGATGGTATTTATTATACGTATCTCCACCATGGACACCAATAAGATTTGACGAATCAGGTCTTAGGGAAGTGCAAAGTAAGTTCATAGGAACTGTTAAAAACGTATATAATTTCTTTGCTTTATATGCAAATACAGACAATGTAAATCCTAAGGATTTCTTTGTTGACTACAAAGATAGACCAGAACTTGATAGATGGATATTATCAAGATTCAATCATTTAAAGAAAGAAACTGAAGAAAATTTAGAAATATTCGAAGTTAATAAAACGATAAGAAGTATACAAGCTTTCATAAATGACGATTTATCAAACTGGTATATAAGACGTTCTAGAAGAAGATTCTGGGCTACTGAGTTAACAGAAGATAAAAAAGCAGTATACAATACTACTTATGAATTATTAACTGAACTTTGTAGAATGATAGCTCCATTTGCGCCGCATCTTTCTGAAGAAATATACAGAGATTTAACTAATGAAGAATCAGTTCACTTAGCGTCATACCCAAGAGCTAATGAAGAATTAATAGATTTAGAATTAGAAGAAAAAATGGAAATAACTAAAGCGTTAGTTGCTTTAGGTAGGGCATCTAGAGAAGAAAGTAAAATAAAAGTTCGTCAACCAATCCAAAAAGTTTTAGTTGATGGAAAATATGAAGCTCAAATAAGTGATGTTGTAGACTTGATAAAAGAAGAACTTAACGTTAAAGAAGTTGTGTTTGCAGCTGATTTAAGTGAATATATGAACTACAGCTTAAAACCAAACTTCAAAGCTTTAGGACCTGTTTTAGGTAAAAAAATGGGAATGTTTGCTGGAGTTTTAGGAAAACTAAATGCTAATGAAGTAGTACCTAAGTTAGAATCTGGGGAAAAAGTAGCAGTTGATTTAGCTGGAGAAACATTTGAATTTGGTAAAGATGAAGTGCTAATAAATATATCTTCTAAAGAAGGATTCGATGTATGTATGGAAAATAACATATTCGTAATTCTAGATACAAACTTAACTCCAGAATTAATAGAAGAAGGATATGCAAGAGAGTTCATATCAAAAGTTCAACAATTAAGAAAATCTAATGACTTTGAAGTACTAGATAATATTGACATAAAATTCTGTGGAGATGATGAAATATCTAAGGCTATAAGTAATTTTGATGAATATATCAAAAACGAAACTTTAGCAATAGATATAGAAAGAGTAGAAGATAATACTTTAGAAGTGTTTGACTTAAATGGACATGATACAGGAATAAAGGTTATTAGAAAATAATAACTTAATATAATAAAAGAACTACCTCTTAGTTAATAACTATAAAGAGGTAGTTCTATTTTTATTTGAATAATCTATTAAGAATTTAGCTATTTCTACGTAAGGTATTTTTTCACTTTTCAAAAGAGCTTGTATTACTAGACCATCTACTATAGACATTAATAAGAATGAAGCGCCTTTTGCATGTGATTTGTTGCTTATAATTTGCGTCATTTGATTTTCTAAAGTAGTTCTCCATTCAACATATTTAAGACCAATTCGCTCTCTTAATGCATTATTACCCATTATTGCTTCGCAAATTAAATACATATGAATTCTACCCGTACTTTCAATGTTTGAAATATTTTTAAGAACTACTAACACAAATTCTTCTGTAGTAAAATGAAAATTTATTTCTTTTAAACAATCCAATAATGCTTCTGATATTATACTTAAATGATTATCTGCTATGTCGAATATAATATCGTCTTTTGATGAATAATGATAGTATAATGTGCCTTTGCTTATGTTAACTTCTCTTGCAATATCTGCTAAAGAAGTATTATTTATGCCATTTTTAGTCATTAAATCAATAGAAGTTAATAAAATCTTTTCCTTCATGTTGTGATTTTGTTTGGTTCCTCTATCTAATTTCATATTATAAACCTTCCTAACTTTACTTATCTACACCTATTATAATGTCACAAAAAAATATTGTCAAACTACAAAAAACATTTTCATTCTATAAATATTGACAAAAATCTTTATAAAAGATAAAATATACTTACTGTTCGGTCAGTTGACCGATTTGATGTACAATATTTAAGGAGAGGTATTTTTGAATGAAAAATATTAAATTAATAACAGATGGTAGTTGTGATCTTTCTAAGGAAATTATAGAGAGTAGTAAAGTTGAAATAGTAGATGTAATGGTATCTTTTGGAGATAAAAGTTACTCAACAAGAACAGATATAACTATACCTGAGTTTTATGAAATGATGAAAGATTATAGTGAATTACCAAAAACATCATGTCCATCTCCTAATCAATTCTTAGATGCATTTGATTGTGAGGAAGACAATATTATAGTATTATGTTTAACAAGCAAATTATCAGGAATCTATAATAGTGCAGTACTTGCAAAAAATATGTATGAAGAAGAAAACGAAAGCAAAAAGAGAATAGAAATAATAGATTCTACTACAGGCTCAATCGGTCAAGCATTATTGGTATCAAAAATTGCAAATATGATAGATGAAGATAAAAGTATGGATGAAATAGTAAAGACTATTGAAAAATTAAAACATGAGTTAGTATTTTATGGAGCTTTACACACTTTAGAAAATGCAATAAAGGGTGGAAGAATAAATGCTTTAGCAGGAAAAATAATAGGTGCTTTAAACTTGAAAGCGATTGTCCATATTACTGATGGTTTAGTTAAGCCTATGGATAAAGCTAGAGGAGATAAAAACTCAATAAATAAAGTTATAGATTATATAAAAAATAATGTTAATAAAACAAGTGGAACTAAATTAGCTATAGGACATGCAAATTGCCCAGAAAGAGCTATGAAAGTAAAAGAAGTATTGGAAAATTATCATGACTTCAAAGAAGTTTATGTTATGGAAATAGGTCCATCTATGGGTGTTTATACATCAGAAGGTGCAGTATTGGTGGCAGTTATATAGATTTGGCTTCTTGACAAATTTATATATAAAACATATCATTAAATATATTGAAAATATCCGTTCTAATTTATTAGAACGGTTTTTTAATAATAACCATGTTATTATTAAAAATGCACGTAAATTAGGAGGAAATATGAAAAAAGTAGGAATAATTGGAGCTATGGAATTAGAGGTAACTACTCTAAGAAGCTTAATGAACATAGAAAAAACTGTTAAAAAAGCAAGTTTAACATTCTATGAAGGAAAATTAGAAGATAAAGAAATAGTATTGGTTCAATGTGGAATAGGAAAAGTAAACTCTGCATTATGTGCTCAAATATTAATAAGCGAATTTGATGTAAATGCCATAGTTAATACAGGTGTGGCAGGAGCTATACATTCATCACTAGATGTAAATGATATAGTAATATCAACAGAAGCAATACAATATGACGTGGATGCTAGAGCTTTTGGTTATAAAAAAGGTCAAATACCACAAATGGATAATTCTATATTTATAGCAGATGAAAGACTTGTAAATGCTGCATATGAATCTTCTCTTGCTCAAGTAAAAGGTAAAGAGTTTAAAATTGTTAAGGGTAGAGTAGCAACAGGAGATATATTTATATCTTCTAAAGAATTAAAAGAAGAGTTAGAAAATGATTTTAATGCTTATTGTGGAGAAATGGAAGGTGCGGCAATTGCTCATGCTTGCTATTTGAATAATATTCCATTTGTAATAATAAGGGCTATGTCAGATAAAGCTGATGGAAGTGCTAATGTAACATATGATGAATTTGTTATAGAAGCTGCTGAAAATTCAAAAGATATAGTACTAAAAATGCTAAAAGCATTATAGTAGATAAGGAAGCTAATTTGGCTTCCTTTTTTTATGTGCTGATAGATAAAATTAAATAATTAATAATAAAAAGGGAAAGACTAAGAAAATGAAAATTACTTAGTCTTTATTTTGTATTTTTAAAAGTTTTCTTCATATACTAAATTTGATGTTATGAAAATATAAAAGGATGTGGAATAATGAAGTTTAAAACTCGTATATCTGCAGAAAATCTTAAAAAATTTAAAAATAAAAAAGAAAATTTCAATGTTGAAGATAAAAACTATTTAGATATAGATGAGGCAGTAGAAGCCTCATATACAGAAAAATGTAAAAAGAATACTGAAGAATATGTAAGTATTGAAGATATTGATAGATTGATTAACGGAATGTATTTAAGTGATAATTCACAAAAAGAATTAGGTATTATAAAAAGATATTTAGAAAAACTAATACTAATAATCGAAAGAAGTAGAATTAGAGACTATATGTATTTGACAGATAGTAAAAGGCGATTATTTATTATTAATTTTATTGCTGGCGTTGGAAAGGGATTTGGCCAAGCAATTGGATTTACAGTTCTTACGGCCATAGTGCTTGGAATGCTATTTAGTTGGGTAGATCTGCCTATAATTGGTAGGTACATAGCAAAATTATTAAACATAGTACAAGAATATAGATAAAAAATGAGGTGATATTATGGACTACAGAAAAAAATTAGAAAATGAAAAAACTCAAGTAAAAAAGACCATAAAGGAAATGGAAGATAATACTCTATTTGGTAATACAACTAAGCATACTAGTGAAAAATATAGTAGTGGAGAATTATCTAGCGTAGATAATCATATAGGAGATATAGGTACAGATGTATATATGAATGATATGGATAATAGTCTAATAAATCATGAAAAATATGTTTTAGATGAAATAAATGAAGCTTTAAACAAGCTTTCTGATGGTAGCTATGGTATTTGTACAAATTGTCACCAAAAAATAGAACAAGAAAGATTAGATATAATACCAGAAACTACCTTATGTTCTTCTTGTGCAAAAGAAATTATTACGCCACTGGATGAAAATGAACATTTTGATAAAAACCAACTTAATTCATATGACAATATGTATTATAGTGAGTATATTAAAGATTTAACGGACTTAAATAAAAATGATTTGGATGGAGAAACTGAATAAAATAAGTAAGGAGTGCTTTACGTGAGAAAGACTATTTATGCATTAATATTGGGTGCAATAGTTTTAATAGGTATAAGTATTAAGAACATATCTAATAAAGATATAGAAGTAGGTATGCTTGAAAAAACATCAAAAAATGATTATGAATATTTAATAATTAAATGTGGCAATACAGATGAGAAACTTATTGCATTAACATTTGACGATGGACCTGATGAAGACTTCACACCACAAATATTAGACATTTTAAAAAAATACAATGTTAAAGCAACATTCTATGTTATAGGAGAGAAAGTTCAATACAATAAAAAAATAATAAAAAGACAATATGAAGAAGGTCATGAAATAGGAAATCATACCTATACACATATAAATGTATCAAAAAATGGATATAACAAAATAAAAAAAGAAATTGGAGACACCCAAAGTGCAGTTAAGTCTGTAACCGGAATATATCCAAAAACTTTTAGACCACCATATAGAGCCATAAGCAAAGATATGTGTGACATAATAAAAGAAAAAGATATGAATATAGTACTTTGGTCATATGTAGATGCTAGGGATTGGGAAAGTCCAGGAGTATGTTCTATTGTTAAATCTATAGAAAGTGGAATACAAAATGGGTGTATAATATTGTTGCATGATTATAATAAAATAAGAGCTCCTAAGTCTCAAACTATAGAAGCTTTAGATATAATAATTCCAAACTTATTAGAAAAGGGATATAAATTTGTAACAATTTCAGAGCTAATAGAGCATTTAGAAAAGAATACAAATAATGAAAAGGCTCCTAATTAAATAATATCCAAGACAAAAAAGTATCTTATAGAAATTTGTTTCTTTAAAGATACTTTTTTTGTATAATAATAAGATGAGACTTGTTTAGGAGGATTAGAAAATGTATGAATTTATTGTAGCTATATTAATTGGGTTAGATCAAATAATAAAGTATTGGGCACTAAATTATTTAAAAGGAGTAGAAAGCATCCCTGTTATAAATAATATTTTTAATTTGACTTACGTAGAAAATAGGGGAGCAGCCTTTGGTATGCTTCAAAACAATCAAACTATTTTTGTAGTAGTTGCAGCAATTGCCTCTTGCTATGGTCTTTACTATTTACATACTAAAAAGGTGAATAATCTTGGTAAAATTGGGATATTGCTAGTAATATCAGGTGCTATAGGAAATTTAATTGACAGAGTTAGATTAGGATATGTAATTGATTATTTGGATTTTCATATAATATGGAACTATGTATTTAATTTAGCAGATTGTTTTGTAGTAGTAGGTACAATACTACTATGTATATATATAATTACAAGTGAAGAAGATAAGAAGCAGGTGAAATAATGGATGAAATAAGAGAATTCTTAGTTCTTGAAGAAGAAGAAGGAGAAAGATTAGACGTATATTTATCAGGACAACTAGGAGATATGTCTAGAAGTTATATACAAAAAATTATTAAAGATAAAAAAGTCAAAGTTAATCACAAGATAGAAAAAGCAAAATACTTAGTTAAAGAAGAAGATAAAATAGTAATTGAAATTCCAGCTCCCAAATTATTGGAAGTTACTCCACAAAATATTCCTCTAGATATAGTCTATGAAGATGATGATTTATTAATAGTAAATAAGACACAAAATATGGTTGTTCATCCTGCTCCAGGTAACTACGACAATACTTTAGTAAATGCAATTTTATATCACTGTAAAGATAATTTATCATCCATAAATGGAGTGATTAGGCCAGGTATAGTGCATAGAATCGACAAAGATACTTCTGGCCTTTTGATGATCGCAAAAAATAATAAGGCACATAGCTCCTTAGCAGATCAATTGAAAGATCACTCAATAACTAGAGAGTATGAATTTATTTGTCATGGTGTATTTAAAGAAGATAAAATAACAGTAGATAAACCTATTGGAAGAAACCCAAAAGATAGATTAAAAATGGCTATAGTTAAAGATGGTAGAAGAGCGGTGACTCATTTTGAAGTAATTGAAAGATTTGAAAATTATACTCTAGTAAAAGCTACGTTGGAAACAGGAAGAACTCATCAAATTAGAGTTCATGCAGCATCTTTAAATCATCCCCTTTTAGGAGATCCTTTATATGGTCCTAAAAATAACAAATTAAAAGTTGACGGGCAAACTCTTCATGCTAAGAAATTAGGATTTATTCATCCTAGTAAAAATGAATACGTGGAGTTTGATTCACAGTTACCAGAATACTTCCAAAAAATAATTAATAGAATAAAGTAATTAAATGTACAAAATATACTTGAAAAAGAATTGTTAATTATATATAATAGGGATAGTAATTAAATACCTTTAAAATGATACAGAGAGATCATAAGGCATGTAACAATAGAATTTTTTTATGTGGAAAAATACTAACTTCTTGTCTTAAGATAAGAAGTTTTTTTATGTACAATAATATTTCTTTGGAATTTACATGGTATTTAATAAAATTATTTAAATACAAAAATTTTAGGAGGATTCTTATGCAAAAGGCAAAAATAATGGATGAAAAAGCAATAGGAAGAGCAATAACAAGAATAAGTCACGAAATTATTGAAAGAAACAAAGGAATAGAAAATGTAGTGTTAATAGGAATTAAGACTAGAGGTGTACCCGTTGCAAGTAGAATAGCAGATAAAATTGAAAATATAGAAGGCCAAAGAGTAGAAATAGGTGAAATGGATATAACCCTTTATAGAGATGATTTAAGCAAGAAACAAATTGACCCAGTTGTTAACTCAACAAAAATAGATTTTGATATTACAGATAAAACAGTAGTATTAGTTGATGATGTACTATATACGGGAAGAACCGTAAGATCAGCTTTAAATGCACTTATGGATGTAGGAAGACCTAAAGCCATACAATTAGCAGTATTAGTAGATAGAGGCCATAGAGAGCTACCTATTAGAGCAGATTATGTGGGTAAAAATGTGCCAACATCAAAAACAGAAATAATATCTGTTAAATTAAATGAGTGCGATGCAGAGGATTCAGTTACCATAGAAGAATAAATCAACTATATAGTTAAAATCTTAGGGGGAAAATAAATGAAAAAAGCCATTTTATCAATACAACATTTGTTAGCAATGTTTGGAGCTACAGTATTAGTTCCACTGCTTACTGGATTTGATCCATCAGTTGCAATATTTTGTGCAGGAGTTGGAACACTATTATTCCATAAATGTACAGATTTTAAAGTGCCAGTGTTTTTAGGCTCAAGCTTTGCTTTTATATCAGTAATAAATCAAGTGGCAGAGACTTTTAATGGAGACTTATCTTATGCTCAAGGTGGTATAATTGTGGCAGGTCTTATATATGTAATTTTGTCCATAATAGTAAGAGTTGTTGGACCGGAAAAAGTTAAAAAATTTTTCCCGCCTCAAGTTACAGGGGCTATGATAATAGTAATAGGTTTAAATTTAATACCAACAGCTATAGATATGGCTAGTAATAATTTACTAGTTGCGTTTATAACTTTAGGTATGGCAGTAGGAATTAATAAATTTGCTAAAGGAAACATTAGACAATTTAGTGTGATAATAGCAATATTTGTTGGTATAGTAGCAAGTAAATTTGTTGGAATAACAGACTTTAGTGCAGTAGGTCAAGCAAGTTTATTTTCTATCCCAAATTTCAGTGCACCAAAGTTTTCACTTGAAGCAGTAATAATTATAGCACCAGTAGTTTTAGCAGTATTTATGGAACATGTGGGCGATATAACTACTAACGGTGCAGTTGTTGGGAAGAACTTTTTAGAAGACCCAGGCCTTCATAAAACTTTACTAGGAGATGGTATAGCAACTTTATTTGCAGGATTTATGGGTGGACCAGCCAACACAACTTATGGTGAAAATACAGCATTACTTGCCATAACTAAAAATTATGATCCTAAATTATTAAGACTTACTGCAGTGTTTGCCATAGTAATATCTTGTGTAGGTAAATTTGGTGCATTCTTACAATCTATACCAACAGCAGTTATGGGTGGAATTAGTATTTACTTATTCTCAATGATTACTTTTATAGGAATAAAAACTATAAGAGATAGCAAATGCTATAAAGAAAATGGAAACCTTTCGGTAATGTTAATAATATTAGTTATTGGCCTTACTACATGTTATGTAAAACACTTTACAGGAGTAGAAATAGGTATAAATATAGCTAGTAATGCAAAGCTAACAGGGCTTAGCTTAGCTGCCTTAGTAGGTATAATTGTTAACAGATTAATTAATTATAATGACTTTAAAAAAGAAGATAGAAATACAATAGAAGAGCTTACAGCATAAAATAATAAATTTTAATGTTAAATCACAAATTATATATATATATAATTTGTGATTTTTTTTATACTTATATTAATATAATTTATAGAATATTAAATTGGAGCGTGAATTGTATGAGGATATCAAGCGTGATAATAAATAATTACAAGTCAATAGGAACACAAAAAAATACATTGTTGTTAGAAGATGATGTTACAGCATTGATAGGTAAAAATGATAGTGGTAAAAGTAATGTGCTTGAAATCCTAGGAGCAATTTCTTTTAGTCACTATATATTAGATGATTTTTATAAGTTTAATAATGGATCTTTAGATGAAGAGTTATCTTTAGTTGTAGAACTTAAATTTACCCAAAATGAAATAGAGCTATTAAAAGAATATAAGGATATTAAAAGTGATATTACTTATTTTTATTTTTCGAAGTATAGGGAAATTGAGTTCAAAGGAGGATATTCCAGATTATTTAATGAGGACATAGAGTTAATTAAATCAATTAATTATTTAAAAAGTGAACTGATGTTGTATTTGCATGAAAATTATTATGATAGTATGGACAGTGAATTTTTTAGTGAAGTGGCTAAATATGTTGGCATCTTGGAAAATATTGATAATACTATTTGGGTTAAGTATAAGAAGACACTTAATAAGTTGCTCTATATTTTAAACTCTTATGAGGGAGATTATATTTGTGTTAGTGAAGAAGATGATTTTTCTGACAATATACAAATGGATGATAAGACCAACATGATTTATGATGAAAAAAGATATACTCTCATAAGACATTTAGAAATTGTTAAAAGTAAAATAAGAAAAAAATATTCACTTTTGCCCATACTTTATCATAGAAAAAATGAAGAGGAATTGCAAAGTGAATATCAATTGGAAGAGGTAAAAAAACAAATAAAAGATAGAAGGGGAGCTTTATATAAATTTTTATTGGCAAGTGAAATAAATACACAGGAATTTTTACTTGCCGTGGAAAATGATGACCATAACCAATTAGAACTATTTAGGAATAAAATAAAAGAAAAAGTTAAGTACAATATACAAAAAAGATTTAATGAATTTTATTGTGAAGAATATGTTCAAATTAAAATATCTTTCAAACATGATTTTATAAAAATACTTGTGAAAACAAATGAAGTTACAACTAATATTAGTGAAAGAAGTAATGGACTTAAATGGTATTTAAATTTATTTATAGATATTTTAGCAAATAATATAAAAGATACAAATGTAATTTACCTACTAGATGAACCGGGAGTATATCTTCACGTAAATGCTCAAAGAGAACTACTAAGGTTATTTTATGATTTGTGCAAAAATAATAATCAAGTAGTTTATTCCACTCATTCACCTTATATGATAGATTCCAATAATATTATAAATGTAAGGGCAATAGAAAAGGATGAAAAAGGAAATACCAATATTTACAATACTGCTTATGATAATAAATTGAATAGCGTATCAAAAAGGGAAACGTTAAGTCCACTAGTTCAAGCTATAGGTGCAGATTTAAGATTTAACATTGGGCCACAAGGAGAAAAATTGAATATTGTAACAGAAGGTATAACGGATTACATGTATTATACGGCAATGTTATATTATTTTAATGTACCAGAGGAAAAAATGCCATATATTATCCCAGCGGTTGGAGCAGGAAATGTAAATGTAATTGTATCAATATTAATTGGTTGGGGATGTGATTTTAAGGTAATATTAGACTATGATAAGGCTGGATTTGTAGAGTGTGATAAATTAATAGCAAACTTAAATTTGAAAATAAACGAAGATATATTTTTTGTAAATTGTAATGATACTTACGATAACAAGGATAAGGATATTTATAAATGTGCCCAGTTCGTAGAAACTCTTATTAGTGAGGAAGATAAAAATAAATTTAGTATAAATTATATTGACAATAAAACTATGGCAGCCAAAGAATTTTATGACAAAGTAAAATGTAAATCAGTAAATTTAAGTAATAAAACAGTTAGTAATTTTAGAAAATTATTTGAAATGATGGGAATTATATGATTTATCAATAAAAGGGCTTACACAATAAGCCCTTTTTATTGTTATTTCTTTAATTTTACTATTATTTCTTCTGTTGGAGTAACATAAATTGTGCTATTAGTTTCATAAATAACCATACCAGGTTTTGACCCACTAGGTTTTTTTACATGTTTTTTCATAGTGTAATCTACAGGAACTTGAGAAGACATTCTACCTTTGCTATAAAAAGCTGCAAGCATGGCAGCTTCATATAATGTTTCATCAGGTACTTTTTTCCCTGCGCATTTAACAATAACATGAGAGCCAGGTATATTTTTAGTATGCATCCAAATATCTTCTGGATCAGCAATTCTTAATGTTAAATAATCATTTTGTTTATTATTTTTTCCAACTAAAATTGTAAATCCATCAGAAGATGTAAACTGATTAGGCTTTGTGGTAAGGTCTATATCTTTTTTTGCCTTGTATCTATAAGGAGCTTTAGCATATCCTAATTTGATTAATTCATCTTTAATATCTGCTAATTCATCCAGATTTTCGCAGTTTTCAATTCCAAGCATTATATTTTCCAAATACTCAATTTCCTCATTACAAATAGTAATTTGAGAAGTTAATTCTATTTTGGCTGTTTTTAACTTGCTGTATTTTTTAAAATATTTTTGAGCATTTTCAGAAGGAGTTAAATTTTTATTTAAAGGTATTGTGATATTTGAATAGTTTTCATCATAGAAGTTTGCTACTTCTATACTTTCCATACCTTTTTCTATCATGTATATATATGAAGTAAGTAATTCGCCTTTTACTTTAAATTCATCAGCATTATCTGCATCTCTTAATTCTTTTTCTATCTTCTTTTGTTTATGATAAAGTCTATCTAATTTAATAGAAATACTTTTTCTCAAGTCAGAAGTTTTTTGATGAACTCTATCCTTAAAATCTTTAGTTTTATAGTAATCCTCAATAATTTGGGATATAGAATCATTTTTTATGAACTTGTTTCCTGTTAAGAAGGTAAGATCAATACAACTAAAATCAATTACTTTATCTATATCTTCATCTATAGCAATGCAAGGATCATAGTTGTCATTTTTTATTTTAGTAAATAAATCAGAAAAAACTTTATATAAAATAGATAATTCATCACGAGTTTTATCTTCTGCTTTGTCATTAGGGTTTAAATTAGATCTGTAACAAATTTCTTTAGATACAGAAGGACTTATACCTAAAAATTTAGTGTAGATACCTTTATATATGGGACCGTCGAACTCTCTCAAAGTATTGATAAAACTTTTTATAGATGCTCCTTTTACAGGGTTAATCTTATCTTGAGCTGGTGGAAGTTCATAAGTCATATTAGGAAGCAACTGACGAACTCTACTTATACTAGGGGGAATTCTTTTTATAGAATCTATTATTTTGTTGTTTTGAGTTAAAATTATATTACTATGTCTTCCCATTATTTCAATATAAATATCTTTTGTTGTTTTTTCCTTTAATTCATCGAAAGATTCAACACTGATTTTTATTATTCTTTCAAAATCAACTTGAGAGATTGCTGTAACTATACCACCTTGTATGTATTTTCTAAATAACATGCAAAACATTGGTGCCTTTATTGGATTTTCTTTTTTATAATTATTGGCTATATAAACTCTAGGGTTTGATGCACTAGAACTTAATATTAATTTAAAGTTTTCTTTATTGTTTCTTATATATAAGATTAATTCATCATTTTCTGGTTGATGAACTTTATCAATTTTACCGCCTACAAGCTTTGAGCTAAGCTCGTATGCCAAGCTATGAATAACTAAACCATCTAATGCCATAATACTCTCCTTTCAAACATAAGTAATAAACTTATTATTACATATTATAACCAAGATGTGAATAGTGGGAACATAAAGTTTTGCATAAATGTGAAAATACAATAAAATTATAACTAAGAAGAAATGTTGGAGGTGAAAAAATGGGAGAGTTAAGTAAACTACCTAATATAGGAAAAGTATTAGAAAAACAGTTAAATGAAGTTGGAATAAACAGCATTGAAAATCTAAGGGAAATAGGAAGTAAAAAAGCTTGGATAAAGATTAAAAATATAGACGAAAGCGCTTGTTTAAATCGACTATGCGCCTTAGAAGGTGCTATAAGAAATATTAGATGGCATGACTTAGATGAAAATATTAAGAAGGGTTTAAAAGAATTTAAGCAAAATTATGATGAAAATAATTTATAATAATTATTATATAATAAGGTAAGCGACGTATTCATATTTATTTTTTTAAAAAAATATTGTATAATATGAAGTTAGAACTGTTTGTATAAAAGGGGAGATATGAATGAAGTTTTGGAAATTACAAGGTATAGGTAATGACTTCATAGCAATTGATGGCAGAAATGACAGTGTAGCAAGTGACAACTACGGTAAATTAGCAAAGAAGGTTTGCCATAGAAAATTTTCAGTTGGAGCTGATGGTTTACTAGTTGCAAAAAATAGCAATGTGGCGGATATAGAAATGGTATACTATAATTCTGATGGAAGTCGTGCATCTATGTGCGGAAATGGACTTAGATGTTTTGTTAAATTTGTTTATGACAATAATATAATTAAAAAAGAAGAATTTAATGTTTATACATTAGATGGCATAAAAAGGATAAAGATTAATACTAATGACAATAAGATAGATACAATCACAGTTAATATGGGTAGTGGAAGCTTTAAATCTGGTGATATACCTGTTAACACAAATAAAGAAGTTTTTATAAATGAGAATATTCAAATCTTAGATAAAGAATTTACTATTAGTTCTATGTTGATGGGAGTTCCTCATACAGTTGTTTTTGTAGACGAGATAAACATGGAAGATATACATAAATATGGACCATTAATAGAAAAACATGAAATTTTTCTGAAAAATACTAATGTGAATTTTGTGAAAGTTATAGATGAATCAAACATATTTGTTAGAACATGGGAAAGAGGTTGTGGATATACATTAGGTTGTGGTACAGGAATGACAGCATCAGTTATTATAAGTAATTATTTAAACAAAGTATGTAAAAGTGTGAATGTTACTTCTGAAGGTGGCAGTATAAAAATAGATTTAGTTGATGAAAAAGCTTATATGAGTGGAAGAGCAGAAAAAATATGTGAAGGAATTTTGGAGGTATAAAATATGGCTATAAGCATGACAGGTTTTGGTAGGGGAGAATTCAAAAATGATAATTATCATTTTTTAGTAGAGTGTAAAACTATAAATCATAAATATTGTGATATAAATGTACGCCTACCTAGAAAGATATCTTTTTTAGAAGATAAAATAAGAAACTACGTAAAAAATTTTGTAAAAAGAGGAAGAGTAGATTTATATATAAAGCTTGACTTAATCGGTTCTGAGGATGTAAACTTAAAATTCGATGATAAATTGGCTGCTCAATACGTAAATATTTTAAAAGAAATAAAAGAAAAATACGATTTACAAGATGATATAAGTGTCATGAGTGTGGCTAAGTTTCCTGATATTGTAAAATGTGAGGAAAAAGAAGAAGATGAAGATTTATACTGGAGCATGTTAAAAGAAGCACTTGATATTACATTAGAAAAACTTGGTCAAATGAGACAAGAAGAAGGTAAAAAGCTTGCAGAAGATACTTTGAAAAGATGTGAAGTATTAAGTAGTTTAGTAGATGACATAGAGAAATACTCAAATACTATTGTAGATGAATACAAAGAAAAGTTAAATACTAGAATTGGTGAAATATTAGAAAATCCAAGTATAATAGATGAAAATAGATTAGCTCAAGAAGTTGCAATATTCGCAGATAAAAGCTCTATAACAGAAGAAATTGTTAGATTTAGAAGTCATATTGAACAACTTAAAAATACTGTAGTGAAAAATGACTCTATAGGTAGAAAAATTGATTTCTTAATTCAAGAAATGAATAGAGAGGTTAATACAACAGGTTCAAAATCATCTAATATAAAAATAACTAATTTAGTAGTAGAAGTTAAAAGTGAATTAGAAAAAATTAGAGAACAGATACAAAACATTGAGTAGTATTAAATGTGATAAATGCTATAAAAATGTATAATACTAATAGATAAGTTGAAAGGATGAAATATTAATGGTTATAAACAAGAAAGGTCTTTTATTAGTTGTATCGGGGCCATCTGGTGCAGGCAAAGGCACAATTTGCAAAGTATTAATGAACAGAAATCAAGATTTAAAACTTTCTGTATCAGCCACAACTAGACAACCCAGAACTGGAGAGGTTGAAGGTGCAAACTACTTTTTCCTAACCCATGAAAAGTTCAACGATATGATAAGTAAAAATGAGTTTTTAGAATATGCAAAGACTTATAGTAACTTTTATGGAACTCCAAAAGGACCAGTTATGGAGTGTTTAGAAAAAGGACAAGATGTTGTTCTTGAAATAGAAATGCAAGGAGCAAGACAAGTAAAGCAAATTTATCCAGATGCAATTTTAATATTTGTCTTACCACCAACTCTTAGCGAATTACAAAGCAGATTGTCTTCTAGAGGAACAGAAACTGAAGAGCAAATGCAAGAAAGATTAAGTTGTGCTTTAGAAGAAATCAAACAAATTAAAGATTATAACTATTTTATTTTCAACGAAACTAATAGAGAAGTTGAAGCTGCAATAGAAATTGAAAATATTATAAGCGCTGAAAAAAATAAAGCTGCAAGATATGAAGATGAAATAATAAGAAAATTTAAGGAGGAATTATAAAATGAAACCATCTATAAATGAAGTATTAGCAAAAATAGACAACAGATATTATTTAGTAGGAACAGTAGCAAAAAGGGCAAGAGAAATAGTTGATGGAAGTGAGCCATACCTTGAGAGTAAAATAAACAAAGGTAAACCAGTAATGCTTGCTACTGAAGAAATATCAGAAGGAAAAATAACTTATAGATTATTAACTGAAGAAGAAATAGAAATACAAGAAGCATTACATGCAGAAGAACAAAGTAAATTAATCGAGGAGTAAGTTATGTTAAAGAATAAAACTGTAGTAATTGGTGTTAGTGGTGGAATAGCAGCATACAAAGCATGCGATATTGTAAGTAGATTGAAAAAACTAAATGCAAATGTTCATGTAATTATGACTAAGGGTGCAACTGAATTTGTTACACCTCTAACTTTTCAATCATTAAGTCAAAATTATGTAGTAAGTGATATGTTTGAAGAACCAAAAACTTGGGATGTTGAACATATATCTTTAGCAAAAAAAGCTGATGTATTTTTAATTGCACCAGCTACTGCAAATGTAATTGGAAAAGTAGCAAATGGTATATGTGATGATATGTTAACAACTACAGTTATGGCAACTACAGGGAAAGTGCTTATAGCACCTGCTATGAATACTAATATGTACAAAAATCCCATTCTTCAAAGAAATATTAATACATTAAAAGAATTAGGTTATAATTTTGTTAATCCAGAAAGTGGTAGACTTGCTTGTGGTGATGAAGGAGAAGGAAAACTTGCTTCTCCGGAAGTTATTGTTAATAAAGTGATAGAACTACTTAACAATGAAGATAAAGATCTACAGGGTAAAAAAATATTAATAACTGCTGGACCTACAGTAGAAAGCATTGACCCAGTAAGGTATATAACTAATAGATCTACAGGAAAAATGGGATATGCTATTGCAAAAAAAGCTGCTAATAGAGGAGCAGATGTAACTTTAGTTAGTGGGCCAACAAATATAGACCCACCATCTAACATAAAAAAACTGATAAAAATTCAATCTGCAGAAGATATGTATAATGCAATTATAGACAATTTCGATGAAAATCAAGTTATAATAAAAAGCGCAGCTGTTGCAGATTATAAACCTAAGACTTATAGTAATAAAAAAATAAAAAAAAGTAATGATGATTTAGTTATAGAATTAGATAGAAACAAGGATATTGCCTATGAACTAGGAAAAATTAAAAATAATAAAATTTTAGTGGGATTTGCTGCTGAAACTAATGACCTTATTGAAAACGCCAAAGGTAAAGTTAATAAGAAAAACTTAGACTTTATTGTTGCTAATGACCTAACAGAAAAGGGTGCAGGCTTTGGGACTGATACAAATATAGTAAAAATAATTGACAGAGAAGGCAACATAAATAAATATCCTCAAATGAAAAAGGATGAAGTTGCAAATGTTATATTAGATAAAGTAAAATCATTATTAGAAAAGTAAGCATCTATTTATAGGTGCTTATATTTTTAAGTAATAGATTTGTGGCATATGATATGAGTAAAGCGAATTTTAAGCAACGGACTTGTCGTTGGCGATATGAGCAAAGCGAATTTTAAGGAGCAATCTATGGATAGTGAAAAATACGCAAAAGTGATAGTAAAAAATAATAGCATTTATACAGATAACTTGTTTACATATAAAATACCAATGTTTTTATTGGAAGATATTCAAATAGGGCATAGGGTTTTAGTTCCTTTTGGAAGGGGTAATAAACCTATAGAAGCCTATGTGTTTTTGATTTCAAACAAAGTGGAAGATAACATGGAATTTAAAGAATTATTTGATATTCTTGATGAACATCCTATTTTTAAAGAAGAAGATATAAATTTAATTCAGTGGATAAAAAACAGATATTTATGTACTTATATGGACTGTATATCTTTACTTCATCCTAAAGGGTATAAGGTAGAGAGCTTTAAAGAAATAAGTTTATCCAAAGAAATTAAAGATTTAGATGCTAATAGTTTATACATGAAAATAGATAGCTTAAGTAAAAATAAACAATTTGTTATAAAAAAAATAATAGAAAATAAAAATAAGATAAAATTAGATAAACTAATAAAAGAAAAAGCAATAGAAGAAAATACTAACCATAAAGATTTAAAACTTTCATCTACTCTAAATAATCTTTTACTAAAAATGAAGGAAGATAATTTAATTGATATAGAGTGGAATTATAAAAGTCAAAAAAATGAAAAAAAAATTTGCTATATTTCTTTGAGTATGGACTCTAACCTTATTGATGAATATGTGTCAGATAATAAAATTCGATTGGGAGATAAACAAAGAGATATTATAGAATTTTTAAAATACAATGAAGAAATAGAAATTAATGATTTAATTAAATTATTAAAAGCATCAAAACCAAGTATTACTTCTTTGCAAAATAAAAACTTAATAGTCTTTAATATAAAAGATTATTATAGAAGTCCTCAAAGTTGTTATGATGAAAATAAAAAAGAAGTCATACTCAATGTAGAACAAAAGACTGCTGTTGATAAAATTACCTCTCAGATGTTTGATGAAAATAAAAAGCCGTATATGATTCATGGAGTAACGGGCAGTGGTAAAACAGAAGTTTATATGGAAATAATAGATTATGCTTTAAAACAAGGCTTAGACAGTATTTTTTTAGTTCCAGAAATTTCTCTTACTCCTCAAACCATATCTAGATTAAAAAATAGATTTGGTGATATAGTAGGAGTTTTTCATAGTAGATTGTCTGAAGGAGAAAAGCATGATGTTTTTAAAGCTATAAAAAACGGCAAAATAAGAATATTAATTGGTGCTAGATCGGCTTTATTTGCACCGTTCAATAGTTTAGGTGTAATAATAATTGATGAGTTTCATGAAAGTGCTTACAAATCAGAAAAAAATCCAAAGTTTTCAGCTATTGAAGTTGGAAAATATATGGCTTTAAAAAGAAATATTACATTAGTTCTTGGTTCTGCAACACCATCAGTAGAAGAATATTATAGAGCAAAAAATAATGAATATAATTTAATTGATATTAAAGAAAGAGCAAATAAAAAGCCTCTTCCTAAAATAGAGCTGGTTGATATGAAAAATGAATTAACTTTAGGTAATAAGAGTATGTTTTCTTATGGCTTGCAAAATGAGATTAAACAAGCTCTAGATAATAATAATCAAGTTATATTATTTTTAAATAGAAGAGGATATGGTAATTTTGTTTCTTGTAGGAAATGCGGATATGTGTTTTCTTGCAAGAACTGTGATATATCATTAACTTATCACAAACACCAAAATATTGGGAGATGTCATTACTGTGGATATGAAGAAATAATACCTAAGACTTGTCCAGAGTGTGGAAGTGATTATGTTAAGCCTTTTGGAATAGGGACAGAAAAAGTTGAAGAAGAAATAAAAAGACTTTTTGAAAATGCTAAAGTACTTCGTATGGACAAAGATACCACATCTAAAAAAGGTGAACTAGATAATATTTTAAATAAGTTTAAAAACAAAGAAGCTAACATATTAATTGGAACCCAAATGCTTAGTAAAGGTTTGGATTTTGAAGATGTAACCTTAGTTGGTATTTTATCTGCAGATATGATGTTGAACCTTCCAGATTTTAAAAGTTTTGAAACAACATTTCAATTAATAACTCAAGTATCAGGAAGAGCTGGTAGAAGTGATAAAGAGGGAAAAGTAGTACTTCAAACATATGATACTGACCACTATGTAATTAGAAGAGCTTTAAATTATGACTTTGAAGGTTTTTACGAAGATGAAATAAAAGTAAGAAAAATCTTCAACTACGCACCATTTAATAATATGATAAGTGTGGTTGTTAGTGGTAAAAGTGAAAAATTAGTTGTGAATAATATAAAAAATATGTACAACTCTTTAACCTATTTATTAAAAGAAAGAGGAGTAGAAGATTTTGATTTTATATTAGGTCCAAGTCCTTGTGCCATTACAAAAATTAATCAAAATTATAGATATCAATTATTATTTAAAGATGATAATATTGAAATTAATTTATTAAAAGGTATAATAAAATATATATGTATAACGAAAAAAGAAATTGTATTTGATAAAGATGTGAACATTTCAATAGATGTTAATCCAAACAATATTCTTTAATTATAGGAGGAAGAATTATGGCAATTAGACAAATAGCTAAAATTGGAGAGCCAGTACTTAGAAAAAAATCGAAGGTTGTAGAAAAATTTGATCAAAAACTAATAGATTTATTAGAAGATATGGCAGATACTATGTACGAAGCAGATGGTGTTGGTCTTGCAGCACCGCAAGTTAGTATATTAAAAAGAGTAGTAGTTATTGATGTAGGAGATGGATTATTAGAACTTATAAATCCACAAATAATAGAAATTAGCGGAGAACAAATAGATGCAGAAGGTTGTTTGAGTGTTCCAGGAGAAAATGGAGAAGTTAAAAGACCATACGTAGTAAAAGTAAGAGCACAAGATAGACATGGAAATACTTTTGAAATAGAAGGAGAAGAGCTATTAGCTAGAGCTTTCTGCCATGAAATAGATCACTTAGATGGAGTATTATTTGTAGATAAAGTAGAAAAATAGTAGGAGTGATATAAATGAAAATAGTATTTATGGGAACGCCAGACATTGCCAAAGGATGTCTAGAAAAATTAATAAATGAAAAACTTAATGTAGTAGGAGTAGTGACTCAAGGTGATAAGCCTATTGGAAGAGGTAAAAAAATGGGTATGCCACCAGTGAAAGAATTGGCATTAGAACACAATATACCTGTATACCAACCAGCAAAAGCTAGAGATGAAGAGTTTATAAACACATTAAAAGAAATAGAACCAGATTTAATAATAGTTGTAGCCTATGGTCAAATTCTTCCTAAGGCGTTACTTGATATACCTAAATTAGGCTGTGTTAATGTTCACGTATCATTACTACCAAAATACAGAGGAGCCGCGCCAATTAACTGGGTAATCATAAACGGAGAAGAAAAAACTGGTGTGACTACAATGTATATGGATGAAGGACTAGACACAGGAGATATAATACTTCAAAGTGAATTTGCATTAAGTGATGAAATAACAGCAGGTGAGCTTCATGATATGATGATGGAGCAAGGCGGAAATCTACTAATTGAAACTATTGAAAAAATAGAAAAAGGATGTGCACCAAGGATAAAACAAAATGATGAAGATTCTTCATATGCACCCATGATGAATAAATCTTTAGGTAATATAGATTTTACAAAGACTGCAAAAGAAATTCATGATTTAGTTAGAGGTGTTAATCCTTGGCCAAGTGCTTATACGACTTATGAAGATAAGATAATGAAAATTTGGAAAACTAAAGTGTTAAATGAAAGTAGCGACAAACCATGTGGAACAATTTTAAGGGTTGATAAAGAAGGTATAAGAGTATCAACTAAAAAAAATGTTTTATTAATAGAAGAAATACAAATGCCAAATAAAAAGAGAGTGGCCGTTTGCGAATATATAAAAGGAAATAAGATAGAAGAAAATACTATTCTAGGTTAGGTTTATTATGACTGATACAAAAAAATATGTTAAGGTAGTTAATGTTTTTTTAATAAATCTTATTTTAGGTGCCTTAATTATTCACTTATTTTTATCTAAATATATAAATATACTTTCTTTAGTGATAAATCTCATAGTCAGTGGAATAATATTATTAATATTATTTTCTACTATGATAACTTATTTTATTTTAAATGATAAGGAAGTTAATAAATATTTAATGAGAATAAATTATACAATTATAAGATGTATATTTCCCGTTATAAGCAATATGGGAAAATTTGTTGGTATATCAAAAGATGAAATAAGAAAAATATTTATTAAGATAAATAATGCTTATATTTATAGCAATAAATATGCTTTTAATAGTGAGAGTTTAATAATTTTAATACCACATTGTATTCAAAATCATAATTGTAAATTAAAAGTTACAAATGATATTGAAAATTGTAAAAAATGTGGCATGTGCAAAATAAAAGAACTTTTAGAAATAAAAGAAAAGTACAATACAAACGTATTTATAGCTACAGGAGGAACCTTGGCGAGGAAATTTATTACTGATAATAGGCCTAAAGCAGTAATAGCAGTTGCTTGCGAAAGAGATTTAACATCAGGGGTAAGAGATGTTAAGGGTATTCCAGTTCTTGGGGTTTTTAACTCTAGACCTAATGGACCTTGTATAGATACAAATATTAACATTAAAGAAATAGAGGAAGCAATTAACTTCTTTACAAATAAATAAGGAGAGTGTTTTAAATGCCAATGTATGGATATTATGGATATGGATATGATCCAACAATGTTTTTATTAATACCAGCCATATTGTTAACTCTATATGCTCAATATAAGGTAAACTCTACAACAAATAGATTTTTTAATGTAAGAGGAAATAGAGGATATACTGGTGAAGATACAGCTAGAAAAATATTAGATAGTAACGGATTATATAACGTTAGAATAGAAATGGTTAGAGGAAGGCTAAGTGATCATTATGATCCAAGATCTAAAGTCTTAAGACTATCTCAAGATGTTTATAGTGGTACTTCTATCACATCTGTAGCTGTAGCTGCTCATGAATGTGGTCATGCTATACAACATGCCCATGGATATGCGCCTTTAAACATAAGAAGTAGTTTAGTACCTGTTGTAAATTTTGCTTCAAGTATGTCTTGGATATTTATAATGCTAGGATTTTTCACAAGAGGTATATTTTTACAAATAGGAATATTATTATTCTCTGCTTCAGTATTATTTCAAATAGTAACACTACCTGTAGAGTTCAATGCTTCAAGTAGGGCCTTAACTCAACTTACATCTTTAGGAATTGTAGACGATAGAGAGGTAACACAAAGTAGAAAAGTACTTCAAGCAGCAGCCCTAACTTATGTGGCAGCAGCAGTTACTGCAATACTTCAATTGTTAAGATTGCTAATGATTGCAAATAATCGTGATGATTAATATTTAGGTCCTAGTTTACTAGGACCTGTTTTGCTTTAAGCAATGTAACCCCTGAAGTGGTAAGAAAGGCAATTGTTGTCCAGATAAGGAAAGTAAATTTTAAAAAATAAAATAAATCAAAACTTAATTAAATTTTGATAAATAAGGAGAATATTATGAACGCAAGAGAAATAGCATACAAAGTTCTTTTAGATATAGAAAAAAATAAGAACTACTCAAATATGGCAATAAATAAACACTTTAAAGATGTTAAATTATCAAATCAAGATAGAGGGTTGGCAACGGAAATAATATACGGTGTAATAGAAAATAAATATTACATAGATTACATGATTGATAAATTATCAAAAGTTAAAACGAATAAAATGGAGATATACGTAAAAACATTACTTAGAATGGGAATATATCAAATAATGTTTTTAAATAGTATATCTGATTATGCTGCAGTAAATGAAACAGTAAATTTAGCTAAGAAGAAAAACTCTAAAGTCTCAGGATTTATTAATGGAATACTTAGAAATGTTATAAGACAAAAAGAAACTATAGGAGAAATAAAAATTAAAGATGATATAGATTATCTAGCTGTTAAATACTCTTATGATAAGTGGATGATAAGAAACTGGATGATACATTTTGGTAAAGATTTTACAAAAGAGTTGTTAGAAGCCAATGGCCAAAGACCAAGCATATATTTGAGAACAAATACTTTGAAAATCACTAGAGATGAATTAATAGAAAAATTAGAACAACAAAACGTTAAAGCATCTAAAGTGCATGTAGTAGATGAAGCTATAAAAGTGGAAAATTTAAAAGATATAGAAAATAACGTTCTTTACAAAGAAGGGTTATTTACTATACAAGATATAAGCTCTATGCTTGTGGGAAAAGTTATGAACCCAAAAGAAAAGTCTTTAGTTTTAGATGTATGTAGTGCTCCTGGAGGAAAAACTACGCATATAGCTACGTTAATGAAAAATACAGGACAAGTAGTATCTAGAGATATTTATGAACACAAATTGAAACTAATAAAAGCATCTAGTAAAAGGCTTAATCTTACTAATGTAGACGTACAAGAGTTTGATGGATTATCTTTAGATAAAGACAGTATAGGAAAATTTGATTATGTATTAGCAGATGTTCCGTGTTCGGGATTGGGAATAATTAGAAGAAAACCAGAGATAAAGTATAAAGAAAAAGAAGAGTTTAGAGACTTGCCACCAATTCAAAAGAAAATACTTGAAAATGCATCTAAGTATGTGAAAAAAGGTGGAACTTTAATATACAGTACCTGCACTATACAAGATAATGAAAATATTGATGTAATAAACGAATTTTTACAAAAAAATAAAAACTTTGAATTAGCTCCTATAGATGAAGTTAAGGTGGATTTAGATAACCAAGAAAAAGGTTATATGAAAATTTATCCTAATGTTCACGGAATGGATGGCTTCTTTATATCAAAATTAATTAGAGTAAGGTAGTGATGAAATGACACAAAATAAAGTGGCTTTAAAAAATATGACAGAAGATGAGTTAAAAGAATTTTTAAAAAGTATAGATGAAAAACCATTTAGAGGTAGCCAAATATTTTCTTGGATATATAAAGGTGCTAAAACTTTTGACGATATGAATAATATACCTAAAAGTTTGAGAGAAAAATTAGAAGAAGTATCTTATATAGGAAATATAAAACAAGAATTATCTTTAGAATCAAAAATAGATAAGTGCAAAAAATATTTATTTGAATTAAATGATGGAAATGTTGTAGAAACAGTTATGATGGATTATGGTGATAGAATAACTGTGTGCATATCAAATCAAGTAGGTTGTAGAATGGGATGTAAATTTTGTGCTTCCACATTAGAGGGTTTAATTAGAAATTTAGAGCCTTGGGAAATTTTAGATCAAATTATGAAAGTTCAAGAAGATACCAATAAAAGAGTATCTAATGTAGTATTAATGGGAAGTGGAGAACCTTTAGACAATTTTGAAAATACTAAGAAGTTTTTACAATTAGTAAATGAAGAAAATGGATTAAACATAGGGTATAGACATATAACTTTATCTACTTGTGGAGTTGTTCCTAAAATGTATGAATTTGCAGATTTGCAATTACCTATAAACTTAGCTCTTTCTCTACATTCTCCTTTTGATGAAGAAAGAAAAAAAATAATGCCAGTTGCCAATGCATATAAAATAGATGATATAATAAAAGCATGTAAGTACTATATTCAAAAAACGAATAGAAGAGTAACTTTTGAGTATTCATTGATTAAAGGTGTAAATGACTCTAAAAAAGAAGCTGATGCAATTGTAAAACTTTTAAAAGGAATGTTATGTCATGTTAACTTAATTCCTATTAATAAAGTAGAAGAAAGAGATTTTGAAAGACCTGATAAAACTTATATTTATAAGTTTAGAGATATCCTAGAAAAAAGTAATATTCCAGCAACGGTTAGAATATCTATGGGGTCTGATATAGGAGGAGCTTGTGGTCAGCTTAGACGTAAACACAAGTAAATAAGGAGGATAATTGCTATGATTTATAATTGTGACTCTCATATGGGAAAAGTTCGAAAAAATAATGAAGACTACTGTATGGGGGAGATTTTACAAACAGAAGATGATTGTATAGGCGTGTTTGCTTTAGCTGATGGCATGGGTGGCCATAATAAAGGAGAAGTAGCAAGCAAAATAGCAGTAGAAAGTATTATAGATTTCTTAAAAGAGAATATTTCTCAAAGTGGCGGTATAAAAATGGATTATTTAGATGATATAATTAAACAAGGCTATAATTATGCTAATAAGAAAATTTATACTAAAGCCTTAGAGGATAATTCTTGTAAAGGTATGGGAACTACTTTAGTCGTAGCTGTTATTTACCAAAATGATGTTATTATAGCTAATGTGGGTGATAGTAGAGGCTATTTATTAAAAGGTGACAGTTTTAGAAAAATAACTAAAGATCATTCTGTTGTAGAAGAATTGGTAAATGCTCATTTAATAACGGAAGAAGAAGCTAGGTTCCATCCTCGTAGAAATCAAATTACACGAGCAATGGGAGCGGAAGAAATAATTATAGTAGATATATTCAGAGAAAAAGTAGAAAAAGATGATATCTTACTTTTAGCAACAGATGGACTTACTGGTTGTGTAGAGGATGAATCGATAAAAAATATTATTAAACAAGATAAGGATATAAAAGAGATTTGCCAAGATTTAATTAATGAGGCTAATAATAATTCTGGCAAGGACAATATATCGGTTATCTTAAGTAAGATTGATTAGGATGGTGATATTGTGGGAGAAACAATTTTAGGTAATAGATACGAGATTATAAGAAAAATTGGAGATGGAGGTATGGCTTTTGTTTATGAAGCAAAGGACAGACTTCTAAATAGAGTAGTAGCTGTAAAAGTTTTGAGACCGGAATTTGTTGATGACGAGGAGTTTTTAGCAAAGTTCAAAAGAGAAGCAGAAGCTGTGGCTAATATATCTCACCCTAATATAGTAAATGTATATGATGTAGGTTGTGACGGAAAAGTAAACTACATAGTTATGGAATATGTAGATGGGCAAAATCTAAAGGAAATTATTAAATCTGAAGGAACTTTAGATGAATATACGGCTCTTGACATAACTAAGCAAATAGCAAAAGCTCTTGGCGCTGCCCATAAAAAAGGAGTTATACACAGAGATATAAAGCCTCATAATATACTGATATCAAGTGAGGGTAGAAATGTAAAAGTTGCAGACTTTGGGATAGCCAAAGCAGCTACGAATTCTACTATGACTAATATAGGAAGTATTATAGGGTCTGTTCATTATTTTTCACCAGAACAAGCCAAAGGTAAATCGGTGAAAAATAATGCAGATTTATACTCTTTAGGAATTGTATTATACGAAATGTTATTAGGTAAAGTGCCTTTTAAAGGAGATAGCCCTATTTCTATAGCCCTTCAACATATAAATGAAGAAATAGAATTTACATTAGAAGAAAAAACTCAAATACCCCAAAGTATTAGAACATTAATTAAAAAATTGACAGAAAAATCTCCAGAAGATAGATATCAAAGTAGTGAAGAGGTTATTGAAGATATTGAATATATTGAACAAAATATAGATTTAGATTTTATTAAACAATATGATGATTTTGCTACAAGAAGAATACCACCCGTTGAAGTTGTAGATGAGTCTAAATTTAAAACTCTAGGGAAAGAACAAATTAGAGATAATAAAGAAGATGATTTAATGGAATCTGATGGTGAAGATGTTAATAACTATGATAGAAGACCTAAAAAGAAAAAAAGAAGAGGTTTTAAAGGTATTTTAATTGGTCTACTTGTATTACTTTTACTAGGAGCAGTAGGGGCTGGAGTTGTAACTAATGGATTTGGTCTTTTAAATAAAAATGATCAAGTTGAAGTAATAAAAACTCCTAATTTACTTAATATGAGTTTAGAAAATGCAAATAAGGTTATTAATGATTTAGGATTAAAATTAACAATAACTGAAAAACATGACTCAGAAGTGGAAAAAAATCATGTTATATCTCAAACACCACCAGAAGGAACTGAACTGGAAAAAGGAGATACTGTTACAATAGTAATTAGTTTAGGACCAGAAGAATTATCAGTGCCAAATTTAATTGGATTTTCATTAAAGGATGCTAAGACAATTCTTAAAGATAAGGAGTTAGAATTGGGTAGTGTAAGTTATAGTTATAGTGAGATTTATAAGGAAGGTACTGTAATTAATCAAAATCCAGTTGCAGGTGTTGGAAGTGTTAAAAAAGGTGACATTGTCAATATTGTTGTAAGCAAAGGAGAAAAACCAACGGAAGAAAAACCAACGGAAGAAAAACCAACAGAAGAAAAACCAACAGAAGAAGAAAAACCAACAGAAGAAGAAAAACCAACAGAAGAAGAAAAACCAACAGAAGAAAATAACTCAGAAAACACACAAGGTGGACATAAGAAGCCTGAAAACCAAGAATCTAGCAAAGTTGAAAGTAAAGAAGAAAATAATGATTAAAGAATAAAAATAAATCATAGATACAAAATATAAGTAAGCATCATGCTTACTTATATTTATTTTTTGAAAAAATAAATATAAGAATTAAATTTAAAATAATAAAAATATTGTGGTAATATATAATAAAGTGTTAAAAAATAAGGAGGCAATTAATGTTAGATGGAAGGATAATGAAAGGAATAGGGGGATTCTACTATGTAGATACAGAAAATGGACTGTATGAATGTAGAGCTAGAGGAATATTTAGAAAAAATAAGCAAACTCCTTTAGTAGGTGATAGAGTGAAAATTAGCATAGTTGATGAGGAAAAAAAGATTGGTGTTGTAGAAGCCATTGATAAAAGAGATAGTGAGCTTATAAGACCTCCAATTGCTAATGTGGAAAAAGCCTTAATAGTTTTTGCTGTAAAGAACCCTACACCTCATTTATCTTTATTAGATAGATTTATAGTTCTTGCTGAAAAGGAAAACTTAGAAATTGTAATTATTCTTACAAAAGTTGATTTAGATGAGGATAATACAACGAATAAAATAAAAGAAATATATGAATTAAGTGGATATAAAGTTATTCCGGTTAGTAGTAAGTCTAAAGAAAATATAGATAAAGTAAAAGAAGAGCTAAATAATAGTGTGGTAGTATTTGCGGGACCATCAGGAGTTGGAAAATCTAGTTTATTAAATGAAATAGATCCAAATTTTAAGTTACAAACTGGTGAAGTTAGTGATAAAATCAAAAGAGGAAAGCACACTACAAGACATGCCGAACTTTTAAAACTACAATGCGGAGGTATAGTTGCAGATACACCAGGCTTTTCTTCATTAACATTAGAGGACATAGAAGAAAATGAATTAAAAGAATACTTTATAGAGTTTGATGAAGTTGATAACTGCAGGTTTGGAAATAAATGCATACACGAAAATGAACCAAATTGTGGAGTTAAGGAAGCTGTTGAAGCAGGGGAAATTTCTAAAGTAAGGTATGAAAGTTACATACAATTACTCAATGAGATAAGACAAGGGAAAAGGAGATATTAAAAATGATAAAATTAGCACCATCAATATTATCAGCAGATTTTGCAAAACTTTTAGAAGATGTTAAAAAGGTAGAAAAAGCAGGATGTGAGTATTTACATATAGATGTTATGGATGGACATTTTGTTCCTAACATAACACTGGGTCCTGGAATAGTTAAATCCTTAAGAAAAGATGTTAATATGGTATTTGATACACATCTTATGATTGAAAATCCAGATAATTATATCAAGGATTTTGTTGATGCAGGAAGTGATTTAATAGTAGTTCATGTGGAAGCTTGTAGACATTTACATAGAACTATACAAAATATTAAATCTCATAATGTAAAAGCAGGTGTAGCTTTAAATCCAGGAACACCAATAGAAACTATAAAACATGTACTTCAAGATGTGGATATGGTACTTGTAATGACTGTAAATCCTGGATTTGGAGGGCAATCATTCATTGAAAGTATGACTGGGAAAATAAAAGAATTAAAACAATTAATAGATGAAAAAAATCTTAATGTTGATATACAAGTAGATGGTGGAATAAAACCAAGTAATATAAATCAAGTAGTAGAAGCTGGAGCAAATGTAATAGTAGCAGGATCAGCTATATTTAATAGTGAGAATATAGAAGAAACTGTAAAATTAATGAGAAAGAATGCTAGTCTTTAGGAGATATTAATGAAGGTTTGTATTATATTAAATGGCGAAATAAAAAATTATGATAAGACAAAAGAAATAATACTTAGGGAAAAATATGATTTTATAATTGGAGCTGATGGTGGATGTAATCATTTATATAAAATGAATATAATACCAAATTATATAATAGGAGACTTAGACTCTATTAATAATGATTTAGTTGATTATTATAAAAATAAAAACGTATTTTTTAAAAAATATCCATCTCATAAGGATGAAACAGATTCAGAGATTTGTATTTATTTAGCAAAAGAATTAAAAGCTGAAGAAATAGATTTTTACGGATCTCTAGGAGGACGAATAGATCATACTCTCGCAAACATAGGTTTAATGCACTATGTTAGAGAAATGAATATAACACCTAGGATAATTACAAGTGAAGAAGAAATTACTATTATAAGAAATGAAGAAATTATTTTACATGGCAAAAAGGGTGATACTGTATCAGTTGTACCTATAATGGCAGATGTAAACAATATAACTCTTAAAAAATTAGAGTACCCATTGAACAATGCTAAAATGGGATACTTATCATCTTTAGGTATATCTAATGTTATGTTAGAAGATGAATGTATTATAAAAATTGAAGATGGATATGCATTGATTATAAGAAATTATAACTTAGCGTAAAATGAACTCCTCTTGATATGTGATTAAGAGGAGTTTGTTTATTTTAAGTGGGAAGTAATATAGTTTGTCCATGAGGGCTATATAACTTCTTAGAAAGCTAATGGGGGCCTTATAAACATGATTAACTATGAATTGAAATAATAAAAACAAAAATTTAATGTAATGAGTAATTTATAATTCTAAAATGAAAGACCTATTTAATATAATTTAATGTAAAGGTTTTTATTAAAGTTTTGGAGATGAACATAGACATAAATAATGGTAATGTAAGATTTAATTTTAAGGTCTATAAAAAAAATGATTTGCATAGAAATTAATAAATGTTATGGTACAAATCTAATGTAAAATATTGAAAACTATCTAACTTAGGGGGGATAAGTATGAAAATGGTAACTGTAAAATTACCAAAATGGCTTTCTAATATTGTTTTAAAATTTATGAGAACAAATAAAAAGTAAAAAAATGATAAACTTTTAGATAAAAAAATGAGAGCCTACATTTCTGTAGGCTCTTTACTAATAAAATAAATTTATTATTAAGCTCTATCAACTTTGTTTGAACGTAAGCATCTTGTACAAACTTTTACTCTTTTTGGAGTTCCATTTTCTATAACTTTCACGTTTCTTAAGTTAGCAGCCCATGTTCTTTTGCTGTGTTTATTTGAATGTGATACTTGGTTTCCAGAAACTTTACCTTTACCACATACGCAACATACTCTTGACATTATATACACCTCCTTAAAATGATAACTATTTTAAGACTAAAAACATATTTATATTAACATAAAATTTGAGTTTTTGCAATAAAAATATATAATTGTTCTTAACATATTGAAGATTTTCTCATTATCATATAAAATTATATATATAAATTTTGCTAATGTAAATATTAAAAGATAAAATAATGATAAAAGTTTATTATCATAGTTTTGTTGTGTTGTAAATTACTATGTTTTAAAAGGTAAAAACTTTATATCTTCCATTTCTTGATGAGTAGTATTGGCAATAAGTGTCTTTTTAGTTACTAAATTTAAATAACTTTTAATTATTAATTACTTATAGTATTATATATCTTGTCTAAAATAGAAATATAAACTATAATTTATTAAAATAAAGGAAATTTGTTGAATTGGTAAAATAATAATTCAACATCGTACAAAATATTATTAAAAAAGAAAATGAGGGGGTAAAACCATGACTACTAAAGTAAATAATAAATATGGATGTATAGAAATAGATAAGCATGTTATAGCTCAAATTGCATATAGAGCTGCAATGGAGAGTTACGGATTAGTAGGTTTCTCACAAAAGATAAAAGGTATTGTTGAATTGTTAAAAGGAGACAATGCTACTAAAGGCGTTAAAATATATGAAACAGAAGATAATAAAATAGAAATAGAATTATTTGTTATAATGCAATATGGAATTAATATTTCTACTGTAGCAAATAACATAATAGACAGAGTTAAATACTCAGTAGAAAATACAACATCAATAAAAGTTAGCAAAATTGATGTTAACGTGCAAGGTATCAGGGTTAAGTAATATAGGAGGAAGAATATGATTCAATATATAGACGGGAAAAAATTTAGAGATATGTTTGTTTCAGGTGCAAATAATCTTCAAAACCATAAAGATTTAGTTGATAAATTAAATGTATTTCCAGTTCCGGATGGTGATACAGGAACAAATATGTCTTTAACTATATCATATGCAATTAAAGAATTATCTAAAGTTGAAAATGATGATATAACAGATATAGGTAAAGCTCTTTCAAAAGGTTCTTTAATGGGTGCTAGAGGAAACTCAGGAGTTATACTATCACAAATAATAAGAGGAATAGCAAAATCAATAGAAGCTAAAGAAAATTTAAATGTTGTAGATTTAGCTAATGCTCTTAAAAATGGATCTGACACTGCTTATAAAGCTGTTATAAAGCCAATAGAAGGAACTATTCTTACTGTTGTTAGAGAAAGTGGAGAGTATGCAGTAAAAGTAGCAAAGCCAGATATGGATATGATAGAATTTCTTGAATTAGTAGTAAAAAAAGCTAATGAATCACTTAATAAGACGCCAGAATTACTAAAGGCATTAAAAGAAGCTGGAGTTGTAGACTCAGGTGGTAAAGGATTAGTTCTTATATATGAAGGGATGTTATCTTCATTAAAGGGAAGTAATATAGAGTCTATAGAAGGTGGAACTTCTAGTAACGTAGAGGTTAATGTGGAACAAAACATATCTAGTGAAGACATCAAGTTCCAATACTGTACAGAATTTATTTTAGAAAGTGATAAAATAGATGATTTAGCAGTAAGAGAAATGTATATGAAGTTTGGAGATAGCCTAGCTGTAGTTGGAGATGAAGGTGTAATAAAAGTACATGTTCACACAAATGATCCAGGTCTTGCTATACAAGAAGCATTAAAATACGGACAATTATTAACAATAAAAATAGAAAATATGAAACTTCAACATGAAAACAAGGTATTAAATGAAACGGCTCAAACACAAGATATACCTGTTGAAGAAAAAGAGTACGGATTTATAGCAACTTCTATGGGAGAAGGTTTAGCACAAATATTTAAAGATTTTGGTGTTGATCACATAATAGAAGGTGGTCAAACTATGAACCCTAGCACAGAAGATTTTATGAAAGCAATAGAAAGTTTACATGCTAAAAATATAATAATATTACCAAATAATAGTAATATCATTATGGCTGCCAGTCAAGCTAAAGAATTAAGTGCTAAAAACATAATAGTTATACCAACTAAAAATGTGGCCCAAGCTTTTGCTACTTTAGTGACATTCGATGCAGATGCAGATGTAAGTGAGAATGAATCAAATATGATGGAAGCTTTATCTTCAGTAAAATCTGGTCAAGTAACTTATGCTGTAAGAGACACAGTTATAAACGATGTGGAAGTAAAAGAAGGAAATATAATAGGAATTGCAGAAGGTAAATTATTATCTGCAGGAAATAATGTGGATGAAATAACTACTGACCTTATAGGAAAATTAGTAGATGAAGATAGTGCTATAATAACTCTGTTTTATGGTGAAGATACTTCCAAAGAAGAAGCAGAAGCCCTAAGAGATTCATTAGAAGAAAAATTTGAAGATATAGATGTGGAATTACACTATGGAGGACAACCTCTTTATTATTACTTAATTTCAGTTGAATAATGATTAACTAGTCCTGTATAATCGTACTATAAATTAGTATATTATACAGGATTTTTTATTCGTAGGGGAATAATATTTGTAGGTGATAATTATGAATAAATTAAATAAGGAAATACAATTTGTAAAAGGAATAGGTCCTAAAAGAGCAGAAAAACTTCACAAGCTTAATATTTTTACTCTAAAAGATTTAATATATTATTTTCCAAGACAATATGAAGACAGAAGTACTATAAAAAAAATCAATCAACTGGAAAATGAAGATAAAGTATCTATAAAAGGTATTATAAGTAAAATAGATACTTATAGTCCAAGAAAAGGTATGAAAATAACTAGAATGGATGTAAAAGATGATAACGGATATATTAAAATGTCATTTTTTAACCAAGAATACATTACAAAGGTGTTTAAAAGTGGAGATAGTATTTTAGTTTTTGGAAGGGTTAAGATAGAAAATAATTTTAAAGAGTTAATACCTATTGAAATTGAGCATTATACTAATAAGCCAATGTCTACTTGCAAAATTGAGCCAGTGTATCCTTTGACTTATGGCTTGACTAATAAAGAGTTGCAAGGAATGATTAAATCAGTTCTTGTCAAAGAAGAATTTAAAATAAAAGAATATATGCCACAATATATACTAGAGAAATATAAATTGTGTGGTATAGATTTTGCAGTTAGAAATATACACTCTCCAACTAGCAAAGAAACTTTAAAAGTCGCATTATATAGATTAGTTTTTGAAGAGTTTTTGATTTTACAATTAGGTCTATTTTATTTTAAAAATGGGATAAATGAAGTTAGTGGAATAGAATTTGAAGAAAAAGAAAAATTAAATGATATAATAAAATCTCTTCCATTTAAACTAACTAAGGCTCAGGTTCGAGCCTTAAATGAAATTACTGAGGACATGGCTACTTCTAAAGTAATGAATAGATTGGTTCAAGGGGATGTTGGAAGTGGAAAAACAATAGTAGCATTACTTGCTTTAGCAAGGGCAGTTTTAAATGGTTATCAAGGGGCTTTAATGGCACCTACAGAGATTTTAGCATCCCAACACTATGAATCATTTAAAGAAGCATTAGAATCTTTTAATATTAAATCTGAGTTGCTTGTAGGAAGTCTTACAAAAAAACAAAAAGAAAAAGTGCTAATGAAAGTAAAAAATCAAGAAATAGATATTCTTATTGGAACTCATGCTCTTATAGAAGATAAGGTGGAATTCAAAAATTTAGGAATGGTTATAACAGATGAACAACATAGATTTGGCGTTAGACAAAGGGCAAGATTATCAAATAAAGGAAACAGTCCAGATATTCTTGTTATGACGGCAACGCCAATACCTAGAACATTAGCATTAATTTTATATGGAGATTTAGATATATCCATAATAGATGAGTTACCTCCAGGAAGGCAACCTGTGGAAACTATTGCTATAGAACACAAAAGAAGAAATGAGGCCTATGAAAACTTGGTAAGAAGTGAAGTTGAAAAAGGAAGACAAGTCTACGTAGTTTGTCCTTTGGTAGATGAGAGTGAAAAAATAGAAGCTACAGCAGCGGTTGAGCTTGTAGAAGAACTAAAAAGAGAATTTTTTTCGGATTTAAGAGTAGGATTGCTTCATGGAAAAATGAAACCTAACGACAAAGATACTATAATGGATGATTTTAAAAATAAAAAGTTGGATATATTAGTATCTACTACAGTTATTGAAGTTGGAGTTAATGTACCCAATGCCACGCTGATGATAATTGAAAATTCTGAAAGATTTGGTCTAGCTCAACTACATCAACTTAGAGGACGTGTGGGAAGAGGAAAACATAAATCTTACTGTATACTAATTTATAACTCAAAGACTGAAGTATGTAGAGAGAGAATGGCTATAATGGAAGAAACTACAGATGGATTTAAAATATCTCAAAAAGACTTAGAAATAAGAGGCCCAGGAGAATTTTTTGGGACAAGGCAACATGGTCTTCCAGAGTTAAAAGTTGCAAATATTTTTAAACATATTAAAATATTAAAACAGGCCCAACTTGAGGCTAGGTACATAATTGGTCAAGATGTAAAATTACAACAAGATGACAATAAAAAATTAAAAGAAGAAATATTGTATAAATTTAGTGAACGTGAAGAAATCTCATTAAATTAATTGAAATTTATGGTAAAATAAAGAAAGGAGACATAATTTTGAGAGTTATTTCAGGAAAAGCAAGAGGACTAAAATTGAATGCTCCTAAAAATGATGATGTAAGACCTACAACAGATAGGGTTAAAGAATCTTTGTTCAATATGATAAATCCATATATAATAGATAGCAATATATTAGATTTATTTGCTGGTACAGGTTCTTTAGGAATTGAGTGTTTATCAAGAGGAGCAAATAAATGTATTTTTATAGATAATAGTAAGGAAAGTATAAATATTATAAAGTCCAATATAAAAAAGGCAAGAGTTGAGAATGAAAGCATAGTATTAAATTTAGATTTTAAAAGTGCTATAAATTCTCTAGCTTTAAAAAATGAAAAATTTGATGTTATATTTATGGATCCTCCATATTATAAGAATATGTTTAGTGATGCATTAGGTAGTATAGATAACAATAACCTTTTAAAAGAAGACGGAATTATTGTTGTAGAACATGATACTAAAGATAAGTTTCCGGATAATATTGGTAGGTTATACAAAAGTAGAGACAAAAAGTATGGAAATACAACATTAACATTCTATAAAGTGGAGGAATAACATGTACAAACCAATGCGTAAAGCAATATTTGCTGGTAGCTTTGACCCAATTACCAATGGACATCTAGATATAATTTTTAGAGCTGCCAAATTATTTGATGAATTACAAATAGGAGTGCTTATAAATCCTAATAAAAAGGGGCTTTTCATGCTAGAAGAAAGAGTGGAGTTAATTAAGATTTGCACAAAAGGATTAAATAATATTAAAGTTATTGAATTCCAAGGCTTATTGGTTAATTATTGTAAAGAAAATGGAATAGATACTTTAGTTAGAGGGGTAAGAAGTGAAGATGACGTTAATTATGAGCTTCAAATGGCTCATATGAATAAAGAATTAAATCCCGATATAGAAACAATATTTTTGCCAACTAACAAACAGTACTCTTTTGTAAGTTCGTCATTAATTAAAGAAGTTTTAAACTTTGGAGCCGATGTTAAAAATTTAGTGCCTATAGAAGTCATAGAGGCTATAGAAAACAAGACGAAATAGTAATTTAGGGGGATTAGTATGAAAATAGATTTAGAAATTATGGATTTATTTCAAGAGCTAGAGGAATTAATAGAAAATGCACCACTTAAAGGGCTTGCAAGGAAATCAATTAGTATAGATAAAGAAGAAATTCTTGCTATTATTAATGATATCAAAGCATTAATGCCAGAAGAAGTAAATCAAGCAATATGGATAAATAGAGAAAGACAAAGAATAATAACAGAAGCAAAAGCAGAAGCAGAACAAATTATAGAACAAGCTAACCAGGAAGCTCAAATTAAGGCTAAACAAGGAGAACAGTTCGAAGAAAATCTTAAACAGCAATTTGATGATATTGTAGAATCTAATGAAGTAGTAGAAAGAGCAAAAGAAAGAGCTTCGGAAATTATAAGTAGAGCAGAGTCATATGCTCTTGAGATTAGGGAAGGTTCTATTGAATATGCAGAAGATGTTATAAGTTCTGTTGAACAAAATTTAATTGAAACTTTGGAAATTGTAAAAAGAAATAAAAGAGAATTAAGAGAAGAATAGAAAATAAGCTCCCAGTAAATTGGGAGCTTTCCTTATTTTATAAATTAATTCTTTTCAATTAATCCTTTGTTATGTATAAAAAGTATAGATTAAATATTATGTAAATAATTACAGTTATAATTAGAAATATTTTGAAGTTATAAAAATAATGATTTAAAACGTTATTATTATAAACAGAATTATAAATTGATGAAAAATTTGAAACAGGTAAATAATTTTTGCTTAAAGGATAAAGTAAAAAAGTATATAAAGCTGCAAATGTGCCATGTAAAAATTTGTTGAATATGTAAATGTTGGTATTGATGTCTGTTTTAGCTATAAAGCTACAACACTGGGCTAATATAGATAAACCACTAAAACCTATAATGAAACTGCATAAACTAGCTTTAATTGCTTCAGGAATGTATGTAATATTAGCTATGTTATTGCAACCGATGGTTATTTCGAATAACCCGCTAATAAAAGCAGAGCAAACTTCTTTTGTTATGCCTAAGAATGATAATAAAAAGCAGACTACTGAAGATATTCCATCTATTACATTGAATAAAGTTAGTATTTTAAACACTACAGAAAAAATTATTACAAAACCACCAACTGCTAATAAAGTATTTACACCACTTATAACAGCATTTCCAAATGAAATAAAAAAACCGTCTTTTTCAGGGGTGTTAATTATGTATTTTATATTATTAACTATTGTTATATTTGATCTTCCTCTTTTTTCATTTCCGTATCTTCTAAAAAGTAATCCAACGGTTATGGCACCTAAGTAGTGACAAATGAGCATTACATATCCTAAGGATGCATCCTTTAACATTCCAACAGCAACGGCACCGATTATAAATAAAGGACCAGATGTAGAACAAAACGATACTAATCTTTGACCTTCATATTGAGAAATATCTTGCTTCAACCTTAAATCAGAGGCAAGTCTAGCTCCCACTGGATAACCGGATACAGCTGAAATAGCAAAAACTAATGCGCTTTTGCCGGATATATTAAAAACAAGTTGGGTTATGGGGTTTATTATAGCGCCTATAATATCAACTACTCTCAAAGAAACTATTAAATTGGCTCCTATTATAAAAGGTAGTAAAGAGGGCATTAATATATTAACCCATATATGTATTCCATTGGCTGCAGCTTCAATGGAATCGTTGGGAAAAATTATAATCCCAATAATTAATAATAAAACTATGACTTTGGGTAAAAAATATTTTGTTAATTTATATATGTTCATAAAATCACCTAACAAATAAAGACTTTAAGGTATTATATTAATTTTAAAAGTAAAATATGAAAAATTCAGAAACTAAAAAAGAAAAAGACTATAAATAAAGTCCTTTTCTTCTTTAATCATGGCAAATATTTAGGTGATAAATAATAATCCATTGGTCCTTTTAATAAATGTTTATTATTTTTATAATAAACAAGATTATACAGATTACTAGATTTTAAGTCATATTTAATAAAAGTTTTAAATGTTGAGTCTTCAATATGACTTATTTTTGAAAACTTAGTGATAATTTCAACATCACTAGAAGTTTTGATTTTTTTTATAATTTCACGGCCTTTATTATTAAAAGCTAAAACCCTAATGTAAGGAACAGAATTTAAATCTTTTACCCTTATAACATCTTCTTTCGTAATGCCCAATAAAATATTATTTAAAGTTCTCTTTATTTTAGTCATAGTGTAACGTTTTGATTTTGTTGAATTTATTAAATCTTCTAAGTTAGAAGAGGTAAATATATTTGAATAAATTTTATTTTCTATACCTTCATTTACTTCGAAGTAACTATGCAAATTATCATAATCTCTAAGGATGATAGATGATAAAATATTATAAAACATATAATCAAATACAGGTGTGAAATTGTTATCAATTTTACTATTTATTTCATTGAAGGTTGATTTTGGGATAACATTTTCAATGTGACTTAAATTAGCCCCCTCTCTTAGAACATTTCTAATAGCTGTAGCTGAGCAAATATTGCTACTTATATCATTAGAATTATACTCGGAAGCAATTCTAGTAATAGTATAAGGCTTAATATTGCTGCTTAATTTAATTAAACTTTTAATATATTCAATACCTAAAATATTATTAGAAGAATTCAAAACTTGTTGAAGTTGGTTTTCGTTTAAGTGTAAAAGATTTTGCGCTTTTATATATTCAAATAAAGCTTTGCTTCTTGCCAAAGGGAAAACGTGACCATCGTCTAAATGTTTTTTTAAAGCTGATTTAAATTCTTCGGGTTCTTGAACTAAAATTTTTGCTATGGTACTTAAAATTTCAACGCTACCTTCTTCACTACCGAAGCAAACTGAATTAACACAATTAAGAGAATTTAAAATACTTATAGCTCCATGTGAAAAGATTTCTGCACTTTGGCAAGCGTATAGAGTTGGAAGTTCTATTACTAAATCTACACCATTTTTTACGGCCATTTCAGCTCTTGTATATTTATCAAACAAAGCAGGTTCTCCTCTTTGTAAAAAAGAACCACTCATTATTGCCATGGTATGAGTAGCATTTGTTTTTTCTTTTGATTTTTCTAAATGGTATTTATGACCATTGTGAAATGGGTTGTATTCAACGATTAATCCTAATAAGTTCATACAATGCTCCTTTTAGTAATTTTACTACATAATAGTATGTTATATTTTTTAAGTTGACAAAAATAGAGGAAATACTTAATAATAATAGAATAATATAAAATGTGTTATTAAGGCACATAAATATGTTTTATTATATGAATAATAAGTAAGACATCTTATTTTGAAAGTTAAATTTAATTAATTATCTATTATACCAAATAAATAATGATATAAAAGAGATATATCGTAATATTTAAATATTACATACTAGGATATTTTTATAAATAGTATGTACTTTTAATTAAAAAGGTGTTATATTTATTATGATTGACAATATAAAGTTAAATAGTCATTTTGAATATTAATTTAAGGAAAATTTTTAAATTTTTAAGGAGGATTGCTAATAATGAAAGTATTAGTATTAAACTGTGGTAGTTCTTCATTAAAATATCAATTAATAGATATGGAAAATGAAGCAGTATTATGTGTAGGATTAGTAGAAAGAATAGGTATAGAAGGTTCTATACTTAAGCAAGAAAAAGATGGTGTTGAAGGTAAATACATAGTTGAACAACCAATGAAAAACCATGAAGAAGCTATAAAATTAGTTTTAGATGCTGTAGTTGACTCAACTTACGGTGGTGTAAAAGATATTAAAGAAGTAGAAGCAGTAGGACACAGAGTTGTTCATGCTGGTGAAAAATTTGCAACATCAGTTGTTATAACTGATGAAGTAGAAGCAGCTTTAAAAGAGTGTATAGATTTAGCTCCACTTCATAACCCAGCTAACATAATGGGAATAGATGCTTGTAAAGCTATACTTCCAGGAGTACCAATGGTAGCTGTATTTGATACTGCTTTCCATCAAACAATGCCTAAGAAATCTTACTTATATGGTTTACCACATGAGTTATACACTAAATACGGTGTAAGAAGATATGGATTCCACGGAACTTCTCATAAATATGTATCTCAAAGAGCTGCACAAATGTTAGGAAAAGACATAAAAGATCTTAAAATAATAACTTGTCACTTAGGAAACGGAGCTTCTATAGCTGCTGTTGATGGTGGTAAATGTGTAGATACTTCTATGGGATTCACTCCATTAGAAGGTTTAATAATGGGAACTAGATGTGGAGATATAGATGCTGCTATATTACCATTCTTAATGAGAAAAGAAAACTTAAATGCTGATCAATTAGATGCAATAATGAATAAACAATCAGGAGTATATGGAATGACTGGTATATCTTCTGACTTTAGAGATATAGAAGGTGCAGCAGAAAAAGGTGACGAAAAAGCGCAAGTTGCTTTAGATGCATATGTACAAAAAGTTAAAAAATATATAGGTTCTTATGCGGCTGAAATGAACGGTGTAGATGCTGTAGTATTTACTGCTGGTGTTGGTGAGAACGGAATAGAAATAAGAGAATCTATAGCTTCAAACATGGAATTCTTAGGAATGAAGTTAGATAAAGAAGCTAACAAAGTTAGAGGTAAAGAAAGAGTAATATCTACAGAAGATTCTGCAGTTAAAATATTATTAGTACCTACAAACGAAGAATTAATGATAGCTAGAGATACTTTAACATTAGTTAAATAATTATAAAATATGTTATTTATAAATGTATTATAAATTTTAAGGTAGGCTTTGACCTACCTTAAAATAATTTTAACAACATATTTTGAAAATATTTACAGATAAAATATTAAAATCTTATTTTTAACTATCAAGTAAAAATACTTGACAAACATTGACTAGATTTGTATAATAAATTTGGTAATATAACGAGGTGAAAGTATGATAATTAGTCTAGATAAGTTAGATAGAAAAGAAACTGATAAAATAGACTTGAATTTTTCACAAAAAATTGATACTATTAATTATTGTGAGAACACATATAAAATAGCTTCACCGTTAAACCTAATAGGTAAAATATCTAGAACTAATAAAGGATATTATTTAGACGCTAATGTTAGTTTCCAAATGATAGACAATTGCGCTAGATGTTTAGATGAAGTTAAAGTACCAATAGAATATGCTATAGAAGGTTTCTTAGTGAAAGAAGATTTTGATGAAGACGAGTTTGAAGATTGTGATGCTTTTATTATTGACGGTGATGAAGTAAATTTACTTGACGTAATAGGACAAACATTAATTTTTAATTTACCAGCACAATCTCTTTGTAAAGACGACTGTGAAGGCCTTTGTCAGGATTGTGGAGCTAACCTAAATAGGGAAACTTGTGCATGTAGCCAAATTGCCAATGACGAGGATGATATAGATCCACGTTTTGCTAAATTAAAAGATTTATTTAAAAATGACTAAGGAGGTGGCTTAAATGGCAGTACCTAAGCGTAAAACAGCTAAATCAAAAACTAAAATGAGAAGAGCGGCTAACTCAAAAATGACAGCAACAGGATTCGTAGAGTGTCCACAATGTCATGAACCAAAATTACCACATAGAGTTTGTCCAGATTGTGGACATTACAAAGGTAAAGAAATAGTATCTGAATAATGATATTTTTAAAAACATGTAGAGTAATCTACATGTTTTTTTGTTAAAATATAAAAATAAATGAAGTTGAAAAAATAAAATAATTACTGTAAAATACTAATAATATTTTGTAGTTATATATAAATTTATACATAAATATACGAGGAGGTAATTATGAGAATAGTAGTAGATGGAATGGGTGGAGATAATGCTCCTAAAGCCATAGTAGGTGGAGTTGTTGATGCTATAAAAGAATATAATGTAGAAATAGTAATTACAGGAGATAAAGAAATCCTTGAAAAAGAATTCTCATCATATGAGTTTGATAGAAGTAAATTAGAAATAGTGCATACTACGGAAATTATTGAAAATGAAGATAAACCAGTTCAAGCAATAAGAAGAAAAAAAGATTCATCTATGGTTGTAGGTTTGAATTTGGTGAAAGAAAAGAAAGCCGACGCTATAGTATCAGCAGGTAGTACGGGAGCTTTACTTACAGGAGCTACTTTAGTGGTTGGAAGAATAAAAGGAATAGACAGACCTTGTCTTTGCCCTTGTATGCCAAATATAAAAGGAAGTATGACTATAATAGCGGATGGTGGAGCTAATGCAGACTGTAAGTCTAGAAATTTAAGTGAGTTTGCAATGATGGCTAATATTTATCTTAAAAAAGTGTTAAATATGGAAAATCCAAGAGTTGGTATTGCAAATATCGGATCTGAAGAAGGAAAAGGAAATGAGCTAGTAAAAACTACTTATGAAGAATTAAAAAATATGGATTTAAACTTCATAGGTAATGTGGAAGGCAGAGATGTTATAGAATCTAAGGCTGATGTAATAGTTTGTGATGGTTTTACAGGCAATATAATGTTAAAAACTTGTGAAGGTGTTGCGATGGGAATGATGAAGCTTATGAAGGAAACTTTAATGAGCAGTACAAAAGGAAAGCTTGGAGCATTATTAATAAAAGAAGACTTAAGAAAGCTAAAAGCATTTATGGATTATTCTGAATATGGTGGAGCGCCTTTCTTAGGAGTAAAAGGTGGAGTAATAAAAGCCCATGGAAGCTCAGATGCTAAGGCTATAAAAAATGCTATAAATCAAGCTATACACTTTGTAAATGGTAATGTGGTAGAAGATATAGAATCATATTTACAAGAAAAAAAAGAAGATGAAAAATCCAATGAAAATAAAGAAGAAAACTAATAAAAATTTAAAATAAAAAACTTCCAATTAATTTGGAAGTTTTTTTATTTTAATCTTCTTTAATGAAAATAAATTTTCTACTAGTGGATAAACTGTTAGCAAACTTATAATTATTAAATTTAAAGTTTTTTAAGTCTTCAGGATTATTAATTTTATTTTCAACTATATATTTTATCATTTGTCCTCTAGCCATTTTTGCTAATGTTGCAAGAGTCTTTAATTTTCCGTCCTTATGGACTTTAAATTCTATATCGATAAATATATCATCTTCATTTAAAAATCTTCTTACGGTCTTAGCATATTCTTCAGAAGCTAAATTGATAATCACATTATCTTCACTATATAGTTTATTATATATTTTATTATCCCAAAATTTATAAAGATTTTTGTCGTGGATTTTTATGGGAGATTGCATTTCTAGTCTATAGGGTAAAATTTCATCCAGAGGATTTACCACACCATAAAATGCGTCTAAAATTTTTATATGATTATTAGCAAATTCAAAATCTTCTAGACAAAAATCTTCTGAATTTATATTTTTAAAAACTAAACCATCATAAGCTAAAAGACCACATACGCCTCCTTCTTGGAAATTAAAATCTTGAAAATATGCATAAGACTGAAATGCTATTTTTTCATTAACTTTCATTAAAGACTGTATATCATGTGGGCTTAAAGACTTTAATACTTGCACTATTTCTTTTGTTTCCTTTGTAAAGTATCTATTTTTCCCTATAGTTTTAGGAATTATATTATTAATTTTAATATTTCGCATGTTTTTGGCAGGTGAAATAATTGATATCAAACTTTTGCCTCCTAATAATTTAAGTATTGTTTTTATGTATTCACAATTATATCATACAAATATAAAAAAATTAATTTGTACTACAACTATTTTTATATTATGAAAAAAGAAACTACTTTACATGAGAAATACATTTTACATTTTGGTTAATAATGGTTAAAATTTATATGGATTATAGAAATTTGAACAAATAAAAAACCCTTTGCGAATATTGTCTAAGGGTTTTTTATTTTATTAATCAATGGATTTTAAAATATTTATCTTTTTATTTTGTAAATAAAATAAGAAATAAAAAGTGAAACGAGAGAAAATACCAATCCCAATGCTAGGAAAAATATTATATATATTATTATATTCATGAAAATTAGTAATAAGTAATTTAAATTCAAATTTAAAAGAATACTAATTAAGCAAACTGCAAAGAAAATTAAAAACAATGATAGTATACCAACACTGCTATTCTCAAAATCTTTCTTACTTAAGGAGATATGTGATGAAACACAAAACATTAAGTAAATAAAAATATAAAAATTAATACTACTCAAATTATTCATATTAAAAATAGAAATTAATAAATTTTTACTTAAAGATAGTAATAAAAAAATGGTATTTTCAATATTTATTGTAGATAAGTGAGTAAAGTAACTACTAATATTAATACTTTCATAAATAGAAGGTAGTAATAATTTAAAAGAAAAAATTATAAATAAAGTACCAGATATCATGGGTCCTATGCCGATAAAAAAGTTTCCTGCCTTCTCATATAAACTTCTATCGTTGTATCTATGAGAAACATATCCAAGTGTCTCGTCATGCTTATATCCTTTAAAATTAAATAATTGAAAATCACCTACTTTATGATGAAATATTAAACACATAATTAAATGACCAATTTCATGAACCGTTGTACCTATTACACCAGTAAATAAAATTCCTTTACTGCCAAAAGTTGAGTATATATATAAACTATTTCTTTTTTCAATAAGGCTATAAATATATCCAAAAGCAAGAAAAACTCCTGTAACGGATAAAGTGATAAGAATACTATATTTTAATGATAAATAAATCATTTTGCCTCCTTAATTTAATTGATTATTATTAAATACTATCATAGCTTATAAGAATGTCAACAGATTCAAGAACATAAAAGTTGTTCTAAAAGTAATATTTAACACATCTAATAAATATAAATATTATAAACAAGAGAGGAGGACAAGGTGATGAAATTATCTGATGAAATTATTAATTCATTATCTCTTAATTTAAGGAATAAAATTAAAACGATTCAAGGAGAGAATATTGAAGAAATAAGACTTAGAATCAACAAACCTTTGATAATTAACGGAAACCAGAAAGATTACTTTTACAATGAAAAATACAATAAATTAGACTCAAATATGGACAAGGCTTATATAGTAACTAAAGAAGATGTAGAACAAACTTTTCAAATTATATGCAAATACTCGATTCACTCATTTATGGATGATATAAAAAAGGGATTTGTAACTTTAAGAGGTGGACATAGAGTAGGTATAGTTGGAAAAGCCATAGTCGAAAATGGAAAAGTTGAAAATTTAAAACATATATCTTCTTTAAATATAAGAATATCCAAGGAAGTTAAAGACTGTTCTGATAAAGTTATGGATCACATTATAAAAAGTCCTACTAAAATAAATAATACCATAATAATATCACCACCTCAGTGTGGCAAAACCACACTTTTAAGAGACATAGTAAGGAATTTAAGTAATGGGACTGAAAAATACAACTTTAAAGGTGTAAATGTTGCTTTAATAGATGAAAGAAACGAAATAGCAGGATCTTATTTGGGAACACCCCAAATGGATGTGGGAATTAGGACAGACATAATAGAGACATGTCCAAAGGATGTGGGAATAATGATGGTTTTAAGATCAATGTCACCAAATGTAATAATAACAGATGAAATTGGCACGGAAAAGGATATAAAAGCTTTATATACTGCTTTAAATGGAGGTGTGGGGCTTATAACTACAGTACATGGAGACTCCATTGAGGATATAAGAAACAAAAAAGAACTAAATAATTTATTAGATGAAGAATTATTTAAAAAGGTTATTTTACTTTCTGCAAAAAGGGGACCAGGAACAGTAGAAAAAATATATGATTTACAAGAAAAGAGATGGTACTTTGCAAATTAAAATATTTTTCATAGGAATGCTAATAGGATCCAGTTATCTTATAGGTGATACTATACATAAAGCATTTATTAAAAGACATAAGGAATTAAATGAAGTTATTAGGATATTAGAAATAATCAGAATGGATTTAGCTTTTGGGTTATACACATTAGAAGAAGTTTTTTATAGAGCATCATTAAAACAAGATTATTGTCTTTGTGGTTTTTGCAAAAATATGCAAGAGGATTTAAAGAGAGAAGATGGCAGAACTTTAGAAGAAATGCTAAGTAAAAACATTATAAAGCTAAAGAAAGAGACAAATTTACAAAACAAAGAAATAGATGAGTTAAAAAAATTATTTTTAACTTTGGGACAAAGTGATGTAGAATCACAACAAAGATTGATAGATTTAACTTGTGAAAATTTAAAAAAATTTACTAGTGATAGCAAAGAAGAAATTTTTAAAAAGGGTTCACTTTATAAAAAGCTAATAACATTTATAGGCATTTGTATAGGAATAATTTTAATTTAGGAGGTTAATATGGAAATAGCATTGATATTAAAAGTGGCGGGTGTTGGTATCTTAATATCAGTATTAAACATGATTTTAGAAAAAGTAGATAGAAAGGATTGGGCAACACTTACAACACTTGTAGGTGTGGTGATTGTTTTAGGATTAGTCATAACAGAAATTAGTGATTTATTCAATACAGTTAGAACAATGTTTCAACTTTACTAAAGAGGAGGAGATACTTTGGAAGTTATGCAATTAGTTGGAATTGCAATGGTTTCTACCATACTCTGTTTAGTCATAAGAAAAGATAGACCAGAAATGGCGAATTTTGTTGCCATAACAGCAGGAGTGATAATATTATTATCTGTTGTTATGAAATTGAATTTTATAATTGAAGGAATACAGTCCTTAGCTGATAAGGTAAATATTCCAACAATGTACATAAGTTTAATAATTAAGTTGATTGGTATTTGTTATATTATAGAATTTGCTGTTTCTCTTTGTAACGATTGTGGGGAAAAAAACATTGCGACTAAGTTAGAGTTTGGTGGAAAAATAATCATTATGACAATGTCATTTCCTATACTTTTATCCATTGTAGATACAATAATAAGTTTAATTTAAAGTAGGAGAATGATTTATTATGAAAAACAAAATTTTAGGTCTTGTTTTAATTATTTTATTCTCTTTAACATCTGCATCATTTGCACAGGACAAGAACAATGATGAAGAATATGAGGATACTAAAAATAACATAGATCTATATATAGATAATCAGTTAAGTAAAATAAACATAGATGAAATAGAAAGATACGTAAAAGAAGATAACGTAATAAAAGACATAAATCTTAAAGAATATATAAAAGATTTGATAGGGGGAAAAGCAAATATACTAGACTTATTTGATAAAAACAAAATTAAATCAGCAGTTTTTTCAGAAATAAAAACTAGTATTAAAATTGCAGTTAGCATTTTAGTCTTAGCTTTACTATCATCCATAATAAAAAGTCTAGAAAATTCTTTTTCATCATCAAGTATTAGTACAGTAACAAATTATATAGTTTTTATAACTGTAGTAACATTAACTCTTGTAAGTTTTAAAGACATATTGGCATTATGTTATGCCACTATAGAAAGTATTATAGGACTTGTTAATGTAATTATACCAATAATGATCTCACTTTTAGTTTTAGTAGGATTTCCAATCACATCTACAGCCTTAAATCCAATTTTTATTGGAGGAATTGCAGCTATAAATATTGTATTTAAAAAATTTATATTTGTAGCCATATCTTTAGCTTTTGCCATATTAGTAATAAATAAGGTAACTAATAATATCAAATTAAATAGATTATCATCGTTTATCAAACAAATTAATGTAGTGACTTTAGGAGCTGTATTTACCTTGTACCTTGGATTAGTATCCATACAAGGTTTATATGTCACATCCTTTGATAAGTTTACAGTAAAAACAGCTAAATTTGCTGTTGGAAATTTTATTCCAGTAGTTGGAGGATTTGTATCAGATTCTGTTGATATATTACTATCATCATCTCAACTTATAAAAAATGTATTTGGTGGAGTGGGGTTAGTAATTTTAGTGGGATTGTGCTTAATACCAATAATAAAAATATTATCAGTAATACTTGTATATAAATTATGTGCCATCGTAGTAGAACCTATCGGAGAAGATAACATATCATCTTTCTTAAATGAAGTATCAAATTTAATGATAATAATTTTGGCTACAATTATTGCTGTAACAATAATGTTTTTTGTAACCATAGCTATATTAACTTCCATAAGTGCAGTAGCAACTTAAAGTAAAAGGGAGGGATATATTATTGCTAGTATAAAGGAATGGATAATATCGATTATAGTAGGGGCGTTTATTATTAATATGGTAGATATGATTTTACCAAACACTAAAGTAAAGCCATATATAAATTTGGTATGTAATTTTATATTCGTATTTATGATAATAAGTCCTGTAGTAGGTTTTTTTTCTAGTAACATGTCATTGGAAGATACAATATTAAAAAAAATGGGTGATTACTCAAAAATGTACGTGGATAGTTATAATGATTTAGCAGGAAAAACAAACAATGAAAACTTAAGCAAAGGATATAAAGATGGTCTTAAAAGTGTGTTACAACTCAAATTAGACGAGTACGGGTATGAATTAGAAGACTTAAAAATTAATGGATCAGATATTGAAACTATAAAAATAAAAGAAAAAAACAGTAATAATGACAATAATAAGGACATACAATCTAATGACACAAAAGAAGAAGAAGTATTTAGAAGTAAAAATGAGCTGAACTTAAAAGAAAGTAAACTAAAAGAAGACTTAATAAAGGTACTCGATGTATCCATTGAGGATATAGAAATTGATTAAGAGGAGTTGGGGTAAGTTGAAAAAAATTAACGAATTATTCAATGATATGGAAAAAAAGAAATTGAAACCATTAATTTTTTTGGCTGGAATTTGTATATTAGCTCTTATAGTCATATCAGTGATGCCAGATGAAAAAAAAGAAGAATCAAATGTTAGTACGGAGCCCGAAACTAAAACGTCTGCTGCTGAAGCTGAAAAAGAAGATTTAGAAGGTAAATTGACCCAAATACTAAGTAAAATTAATGGAGCTGGAGATGTGGATGTTATGATTACTTTCCAATCTAGCGAAGAAATTGTTCCGGCATATAATTCTAATACAACAACAGAAACCACTAAAGAGCAAGATTCTTCTGGAGGGGAAAGGACAACTACTAGTTCAACAGAAAATAAAACAATGATTACATCAAATTCAAATGACCCAGTAGTATTAAAAACATCTGAGGCTAAAATAAAAGGTGTGATAGTAGTATCAAGTGGAGCGAATGATCAAGCTGTAAAAGAATTGTTGTATGATGCAGTTAAAACATCTCTACAAATATCAGGTCATCAAGTAGAGATATACGCTAAATAATAAGGGGTGGAGGATAAAAATGAAATTTAATTTTAAAAATAGAGGTTTTGTTGTATTAGCATTATCTACAATGTTAATAGCTGTTGGGGTTATAAATTATCAGTTAAGTAAACAATCAGCACTTACTGTGTCTAAAGAATTTGAGGCTTATGAACAGGCTCAGCAAGATAAAAATACGGATAAAACAAAAACAGCAAATAATGATAAGGATGAAAAGAATAGTAAGGAGACGGCAGAAATAACTGTTGTAGATAGTAAGGATAGTGAAAGTGATGAAGTTAAAGATAAAGCAGTGGAAACAAGCAAAGAAATAGAAGAACAATTGACTTCAAAGGAAAACATGAGCAAGTCTACATATATTCTTGATATGAAAATGACAAGAGAAAAACAAAGAAATGATTTATCAGAAGAATTAAATGAAATAATAAATAATCCTTCTACTACAGATAAATCAAGAGAAGAAGCATCTAACATGAAACTTCAACTTGTTAAATATCAAGAAACTGAATTAAAAATAGAAAATTTATTAAGTGCTAAGGGATTTGAAAATGCTTTAGTATACATAGGTGAAGGTAATGTGAATGTAGTAGTAAACAAACAAGATTTATCAAAGAGTGAAGCAGCAAGAGTATTTGATTTAGTAGCACAACAAGCTGGAGTATCTTACGATAAAATTAAATTAATGAATAGTTATAGTCAAAAGTAATATATTGATTTTAAATTACTACTTTTAGGTTATAATAATATATAATCACTAAAACCTCAGAAAATGCTGAGGTATTTTCTTGCAAAACTGACTATAATTTGCTATGATAATATATAATTATAAAAACCTTAATACAGGGGGTAACAATCTCATGGAAAATAACAATAATTTAGGGCAAGTTAAAATTTCGAATGATGTTATAGTTACAATAGCTGGATTAGCTGCTTTAGAAGTAGAAGGTGTAGAGACAATAACTTCATTAACAGATAAATTACTTAAAAACAACGGTGTAAAAATCCAAATGGAAGACGGTAAAGTTACTTTAGATGTAGTTATAACTATTGAATATGGTATGTCAATACCAGATGTATCACTTAAAGTACAAGAAAATGTTAAAAATACAGTTGAAACAATGACTGGATTAGAAGTTTCTCAAGTGAATATACAAGTTCAAGAAATTAGCTTCAAGAAAGAAAAAGAAGAAAAAGAACTAGCAAAGCAAGCTAAAAAAGAAGAAGCTAAATTAGCAAAACAAGCTAAGAAAGAAGAATCTAAGCAAATCACTAAATAAATTAAATAAAGCCCTCTGAAAATCAGAGGGTTTTTTATTGCTTAAGTGGTAAATAATAAGACTGAAGGAGGTTCATTAAGAATGAAAAACGACAATGTAAGCAAAATAAGTTATATTGAAAAAGCTAGAAAAATAACAAGTAGAGAATATTTAATGAAATTAATTTATCAAATAGATATATTAGAAGGTGATTTACAAGATATAAATAATTATTTTGAAGATTTTTTAAATAATAACGAAGAATACATAATAAATAGATATGAAGAATTATTATTACAATTCTCAAATGAAAATTGTGTTGATTTAGAGCGTGTAAATATGAACAACGCAATAGATATGAAATATATGAAAAGAGTTTGTAATGAACTAAGTGAACATTGCTATGATATAGAAGAGCTAATAACAAAACATGCCCTAAATTGGTCTCTAAATAGAATAGCAAAAGTAGATTTAGCAATATTAAAACTTTCAATTTGTGAAATTGTATACATGAGCAAAGAAGTACCTGTTAGGGTTTCAATAAACGAAGCTATCGATTTAGCAAAATTATATTGTGACGATAAATCTCCTAAATTTATAAACGGAATATTAGGAAGTGTTGTTAATGACACGAAAGAACAATAATATTATATTAGGATTTGATACTAGCTGCTATACAACATCTATAGCAGCTATCTCTTTAAATAAAGAGATTGTATTAAATGAAAAAATAATATTAAAAGTAAAAAAAGACAATAAAGGTCTTAGACAAAGTGAAGCAGTTTTTCAACATGTAAATAATATGGGAGAATTATCACAAATAATAAATAACAAATTAAAAAATTATAATATTTTAGGTATATGTGTATCAACAAAACCAAGACCAGTTGATAGTTCTTATATGCCTGTTTTTTCTGTGGGATATAATTTTGCAAAATTACTAAGTAGCATTAATAACTGTCCTTTTTATGAAACCACTCATCAAGAAAATCATATAGAAGCAAGCCTATTTAATAAAAACTTGGAAAATGAAGATAAGTTTTTAGCAGTTCATATGTCTGGTGGAACTACAGAAATACTTTTAGTAGAAAGAAAAGATAATGACTATAAGATAGAAATTGTAGGTGGAAGTTTAGATGTGAGTTTTGGTCAGTTAATAGATCGCTTAGGTGTTAGACTGAATTATAATTTCCCTTGTGGAAAATATATAGATGAGAATGCTTTAAAATGTAATGAAAAAATCAAAAATGGATTAAAAACAAGTGTAAAAGAAGGATATATGAATTTATCTGGAATAGAAAATCAAATTAATAAAATAATTTACGATTACAATGAAAAATATCTTAGTAAAATTCTTTTAGATACATTGATTAGATCCATGTATAAATCATTAATTTACATATGTGAAAAGCATGAGTTAAAAGAAGTTGTATTTGGAGGCGGAGTGTCTGCAAGTGAATATATTCAAAAAGAATTAAGTAAAAAATTAAAGGGAGAAAGTATAAAAGCTTACTTCACTGATAAAGAATATGCAACAGATAATAGTGTAGGATGTGCTATAATAGGATTAAATAAAATGAAGAATTATTAGGAGTGGATGTATGAAACTTAGAGCTTTAGATATAAGCGAAGCAAATTCATATATAAAAAGAATATTAATAAATGACCCTATTCTTTATAACCTTAGAGTAAAAGGAGAAATTTCTAATTTTAAGGTTCATAGTAGTGGTAATGTTTATTTATCCTTAAAAGATGAAAAGTCAAAATTAAATTGTATTATTTTTAAAAGTAATTATGATAAAAGTTTAAAATTAGATAATGGTGTTAAAATAATTGCATCAGGATATATTTCTGTATATGAGAGAGACGGTGCCTATCAACTTTATATAAATGAAGTGGAAATTGAAGGTATAGGCAATTTATATATTGAGTTTAATAAATTAAAAGAAAAACTAAAAAAAGAAGGATTATTTGATAGTAAATATAAAAAAGAAATACCTAAAATGCCAAAATCTATAGGCATAGTAACATCACCTACAGGTGCTGTTATAAGAGATATTATAAATGTTACTAAAAGAAGATTTCCAAAGGTGGATATAAAACTGTATCCAGTAAATGTTCAAGGAGAAAAATCTGCTAAAGATGTTTGTGAAGGAATTGAATTTTTTAATAAAATGGAAAATGTGGATACCATAATAGTAGGCAGAGGAGGAGGTTCTTTAGAAGAACTCTGGTCCTTCAATGAAGAAATAGTAGCAAGAGAAGTATTTAAATCAAAAATACCTATAATATCTGCAGTAGGCCATGAAACGGATTTTACAATTTGTGACTTTGTATCAGATATGAGAGCGCCTACGCCATCTGCAGCAGCAGAAATTGCAACACCAGATTTGTCACAAATTTATTATAAACTTGATAATATAAGAAATAGAATGAATAGGTCTTTAAATAATCAAGTAACATTAGATAATGAAAAGCTTGTGAATACCTTTGAAAAAATTAATAATTATATGAAAAACTATGTAATAAGGGACAAAGTTATACAGTTAGACCAAATTTATGATAAAATAAATTTTAGATTAGAACAAAATTTAGAGACTTCTAAAGAAAAGCTTTCAAAAAAAGCAGCTCTTTTACATAACCTAAGTCCTCTTGCTACAATAAGTAGAGGATATTCTATTGTTGAAAAAGATAATAAAGTTATTAATTCTATTAAAGAAGTAGATGTGAATGAGGATATAAATATAACTTTAAAAGACGGTAGTTTAGAGTGTAATGTAAATAAAATTAATAGTAAAGAGGTATAATCATGAAACTTACTTACGAAGAAGCTTATGAAAAATTAGAAGATATATTGATGAAATTAGAATCAAAAAATACTAGTTTAGATGATTCATTAAGTTTATATGAAGAAGGAATAAAATTATTTAAACATTGTAATAAATTATTAGAAGATGCACAATTTAAAATAAGTAAATTTAATAAAATGGGCATTGAAGAAGATTTTAATATGGGGGAAGAGTAAATGGAATTTAAAGATGTTTTAAAGGAAAAAATTAATTATATAGAAACACTTTTAAATGAATATATGCCAAAAGAAGAAGGGTATCAACAAACTGTAATACAGGCTATGAACTACAGTTTAAAAGCTGGAGGTAAAAGACTTAGACCTATATTAACTTTAGAAAGTTGTAAGATAGTTGGTGGAAAAGAAGAAGATGCTATTCCTTTTGCAGTGGCTATAGAAATGATACATACTTATTCTTTGATTCATGACGATTTACCAGCATTAGATAATGATGATTTAAGAAGAGGCAAGCCTACAAATCATAAGGTATTTGGAGAAGCAATGGCAACTTTAGCTGGAGATGCTCTATTAAATCATGCTTTTGAGATAATGTTGTCTTCATCTATAGATAAAAAAGATGCAAATAAATATTTAAAGGCTATAAATGAAGTTGCAAAACATGCAGGAATTTATGGTATGATAGGAGGACAAGTTGTAGATGTGGAAAGTGAAAATAAAATCATAGACAAAGATAAACTAGATTTTATTCACTTAAATAAAACTGCAGCTATGATTATAGGATGTATGAGAGCTGGTGCCATAATTGGTGGAGCTAGCGAAGAAGAATTAGAAAAAGTAACTAAATATGGAAAAAATATTGGATTATCTTTTCAAATAGTAGATGACATATTAGATATAACTGGAGATGAAGCTAAATTAGGAAAGCCTATTGGAAGTGATATAGAAAACAGTAAATCAACATATCCTTCACTACTAGGACTTGAAAAATCAAGGCAAATAGCTAGACAGTTAATAGATGAGGGAAAATCTAGTATAGATGATTTATCATCGGAAATAGATTTTTTAAATCAGCTAGGAGATTATATAATTAGTAGGGATTGTTAAGGAGGCCACATGGATTTTTTTACACAAGTATTTGACAACCATATATTATGGATAAGTATATTTGCTTGTTTTTTAGCACAATTTATAAAAATATTCACAGGAAAAGGAAGGGTAGTAGATTTTCCAAGAATGTTTATGTCAGGTGGAATGCCAAGTTCGCATAGTTCATTTGTTACAAGTTTATCAACTATAGTTGGTATATACAAAGGATTTGATTCGGTTGAATTTGCCATATGTGTAGTTTTTGCATTAATAGTAATGTATGACGCTTCCGGTGTAAGAAGAGCAGTAGGAAGGCAGGCAGCTATTTTAAATAAAATAGTTGAAGATTTACAAAATAAAAAACATATTGAACATGAAACTTTAAAAGAGTTAGTAGGTCATACGCCAAAAGAAGTTATATTAGGAGCAATACTAGGTATAGTGGTTGGAGTCCTTATGGCTTAAAATTGAAAAAAAATGTATTATATGATATAATTTTTTTGCTTTATAGGAAATTATAATAAATACATGGAAACTATAAAAATCAAAGTCTTCTGTGGAAGGCTTTTTTAGTATGAGTTATTTTTAAATACAAAATGAAAATAAATTAGACCATTATAAAGGTGAGGAAAATTATGTGTAATTATTTAAATGAAGTAAATTCTCCAGAAGATATAAAAAAACTAAATACAGATGAAATGGAAAAATTGGCAGAAGAAATAAGACAGTTTTTAATAAACTCTATTTCGAAAACTGGAGGTCATTTAGCTTCAAATTTAGGAGTTGTTGAGTTGACTTTGGCATTGCACAAAGTTTTCGATAGTCCAAAAGACAAATTAATATGGGATGTGGGTCATCAATCCTATGTACATAAGATTATTACTGGGCGTAAAGACGAATTTGCAACACTTAGACAACTTAATGGGTTAAGTGGATTTCCTAAGGAAAATGAAAGTGAACATGATATATTTGACACAGGACATAGTTCTACATCTATATCAGTAGGTCTTGGAATTGCATGTGCAAGAGATATAAAGAGAGAAGATTTTAACGTGGTGTCTGTTATAGGAGATGGGTCTATAACAGGAGGTATGGCACTGGAGGCTATAAATCACTTAGGTTATTTAAATAAGAAAATGATAATAATTTTAAATGATAATGAAATGTCTATAGACAAAAATGTAGGTGGAATGTCTAGATATTTATCTAGTATTATTAGAAATGCTAAAGCGAATCAAGTTAAAGATCAAATAGAGAAAATATTATCTATGACAAAAACAGGTAACTTTATATATAAAACAGCAGATAAGTTTAAAGACGGAATTATAAGCAAATTTACACCACAAGACTGTGATTTATTTGAGTCTTTTGGAATTAAATATTATGGACCTATAGATGGTCACAATATTAAAGAATTAATAGATATTTTAAATAAAGCTAAAAATAAAAAAGGACCTGTTTTATTACATGTTATAACTGAGAAAGGTAAAGGCTATGAGTTTGCAGAGCATGCACCTGATAAATACCACGGGGTATCTAAGTTTAACATAGAACAAGGCCTTAAAGCATCTACAAAAGAAAGCATATCTTCTCATGTAGGAAAAAAACTAGTTAGTATGGCAGATGAAGATGATACAATTGTGGCTATTACAGCAGCCATGCCTTCAGGTACAGGGTTAAACACTTTTGCCATATCTTATCCATATAGATATTATGATGTGGGAATAGCTGAACAACATGCCACGACATTTGCAGCAGGCCTTGCGAAGGAAGGGATGAAGCCGTATTTTGCAGTATATTCATCTTTCTTACAAAGAGGTTACGACCAAGTTATACATGATGTATCTATAACGAAAAAGAATGTTACTTTCTTAATTGATAGGGCGGGTCTTGTTGGTAATGATGGAGAAACACATCATGGAGTATTTGACCTAAGTTATTTAAATGTGGTGCCAAACTTAATTGTAATGGCTCCAAAAGATATAAAAGAGTTAGATTTAATGATGGAATTATCCACTGAGATATATGGTCCTGTAGCTATAAGATACCCTAGAGGGAATTCATATTATATTGACAAGGGATCTTACGATAAAATAAAAGTAGGAACGTATGAAGTATTAGAACAAGGTAAAGATGTGTTAGTATTAGCTATTGGTAATATGGTTGAAAAAGCATTAAATTCAAGAAAAATACTTATTAAAGATAATATAAGCCCTACAATAGTAAATGCAAGGTTTTTAAAGCCCATGGATGAAGATTTATTGCATGAATTATTGAAGAAACATTCGAAAGTGGTAACTATAGAAGATAATGTTATAAGTGGCGGATTTGGAAGTAGAATAAATAAATTTGTAATAGATAATAATTATAACATAAAAGTTGAAAATATAGGCATTCCTGATAAGTATGTTGAACATGGTAATGTGGAACAATTATTTGAAACAATAGGAATGTCAGATGAACAAATAGCAAACAGAATAAAAAATTTATTATTAGAAGGATAGTATAATGAAAAAAAGAATAGATATTTTACTTGTAGATAAAGGGCATTTTGAGAGCAGGGAAAGAGCGAAAAAAGCTATAATGGCAGGTCTTGTGTTTGTAGACAATCAAAGATGTGACAAACCAGGAACAGAAGTTAAAGAAGAGGCTAATATTTTAGTAAAAGGTAATCCAATTCCTTATGTAAGTAGAGGTGGATTAAAACTTGAAAAAGCAATGAAATATTTTGGTGTAACCCTTAAGGATAAAGTTTGTATGGATATAGGAGCATCAACAGGAGGATTTACTGACTGTATGCTTCAAAATGGTGCAGTAAAGGTGTTTTCAATAGATGTAGGTTATGGACAGTTAGCTTGGAAGTTAAGACAAGATGAGAGAGTTGTCTGTATGGAAAGAACTAATATAAGATATGTTACAATTGAAGATACAAAGGAATTTGCAGATTTTGCTTCTATAGATGTGTCTTTTATATCTCTTAAACTTGTTTTACCTAAAGCAAAAGAATTACTTAATAGAGATGGAGAGGTAGTAGCATTAATTAAACCTCAGTTTGAAGCAGGAAAAGAAAAAGTTGGTAAAAAGGGTGTAGTAAGAGATAAAAAAGTTCATATTGAAGTTATAGAGACAATATCAACATATGCTGTTGAGAATGGATTTGCAATTTTAAATCTTGATTATTCTCCAATAAAAGGACCAGAAGGTAATATAGAATACTTAATTCATTTAAGAAACAATAATGATGACTTTACTTTTGACAAAGAATCTTTTGATAAAAAAATAGTTGAAGTTGTAGAAGAATCTCATAACTTAAATAAATAACAAGTAATGATAAAGGGGGCATAAAATGATCCTTGAATTGTATATGAAAAATTGTGCCTTAGTTGAAGAATGCAGAATAAACTTAGGCCAAAATCTAAACATATTAACGGGGGAAACTGGTTCAGGAAAATCTATTATAATAGAGGCTCTTGGCTTATGTTTAGGAAATAAATATGACAAGTCTTTTTTAAGAAAAGGCACTGAAAAAGGTATTGCAGAAATTATAGTATCATCACCAAGTAGTAATTTACAGAAGATACTAGATGAATATGACATAGATTTAGAAGATGACGAACTAATTATAACTAGGATTATTTATGCTGATGGAAAAAGTGTAGCTAGGATAAATGGAAGAACTATAAAAATGTCAATATTAAAGGAAATTGCTCTTACATTTATAGATTTACATGGACAGCATCAAAATCAAGCATTATTTAATAAAGATACACACTTGAAATTTTTAGATTTGTTTGGAGGTAAAATATTAGATTTACCAAGAAATGAATATAAAAATACTTATACAGAGTACAATAAAGTAAAAAGGGCATTAAATACACTGAATGAAAATAAAGACGAAAAAGAAATTCAAAGGGAAATAGACTTATTAAAATTTCAAATTAATGAAATTGAAGCAGCTGCATTAAGCAAAGATGAGTATGAAGACTTATTGAGACAAAGAGAAATCTATAGAAATAGTGAAAAAATATATAATAATCTTAATTTAAGCTATGAAAAGTTACATGATGGAAGTGTAAATGCAGTTGATTTAATTGGTATGGCCTCGAAAGAATTAAGTGAAATAAGTAAGTATGATGAAACTTTAAGTGAATACAGTGAAATTGTAGAGCGAATTATGTACGAGCTTCAAGACACTTGTAGGGATCTTAGAAACTATAAAGAAAATATTGATTTTGAACCTTACGAACTCGAACAAATAGAGGTAAGGGTAGATGAGATAAATAATTTAAGAAGAAAATATGGAGATACTATAGAAGATATTTTAAAATATAAGGATGAAATATCATCTAGGTTAGAGGACATAGTAAATAGAGATGAAATGTCAGAAAGCCTAAAAAATAAATTGGTTGAATTAGAAGAGGAACTAAGCAAAAAAGCTTCTTCTCTTACAAAAGTGAGACAAGAAGTTGCCCTAAATTTAGAACAAGCCATATTAAGTGAGCTAAAATCTCTAGATATGAAGGGTGTTAGTTTTAAAGTGAATTTTGCTCAATCTGCATATTCTCAAAGTGGAAATAGTGAAGTGGAATTTATGATATCATTTAACTTAGGAGAGGATCTAAAACCAATTTATAAAGTTGCATCAGGTGGAGAAATGTCTAGATTTATGCTAGCATTTAAAACAATACTTGCAGATATAGATGAAATAGATACTATAGTGTTTGACGAGATAGATGCAGGTATAAGTGGAATTGCTGCTCAAGTTGTAGGTGAGAAGTTACATAATATTGCAAAGAAAAAACAAATACTTTGTATAACCCATTTACCACAAATAGCAGCTAATGCAGATACACATTTTTGTATATCAAAAAATAGTGATGAAAACAGAACTTATACAACTATTAAAAAATTAAAAGATGAAGAAAGTATAAATGAAATAGCTAGACTTATAGCTGGTAGCAATATAACTGACACAACTATTGAACACGCTAGAGAGATTGTTAATTTGACGAAAGAAAAACATTAATTTAATAATTAAATACTATTAATAAAAAGAATAGAATTATTTTCTATTCTTTTTTTGTATAATTTAACTATTTAATGGAATTATAATATAGAAATTATTATTAGAAGGATATGGGATTAAGTATGAAAAAAAACAATCGATTTATAATAAGCATATTTTTTATTTTTGCCTTGTTAATTTTTTGTAATATATTACTTAAACAAAAAGATAATAACGTCTTAGAAACTTTCCGAAATCAAAACATATCAAATAAGCAATATGTGTACCCCCTGGGCAATATTGTTGGAATTAAAGCTGATACAGATGGAGCCTTAGTTATAGGATTTGAAGAAGATGATATAGAATATATTGGAGGTCTAAAAATAGGAGATAATATCATATCTATAGAAGGGGAAAAGATTAATAATTACAAAGATATTTCAAATGTTTTAAATAAACTTCGTTTAGATGAAGTAGAGATCATTTTTGAGAGAAATGATAAATTTAAAAAATGTAAAATAAAAACTAAAAATGAAAATGATAGATATAAATTAGGTCTTTGGGTAAGAGACAAAATATCTGGGATAGGAACATTAACTTGTTATAACCCTGTTACCAATGAATTTTATGCTATAGGTCATGGTATTTGCGATATGGATACAGAAAAGTTATTAAACATTAAAGAGGGAAATATTTACAACGCTTCCAATATATCTATTCATAAAAATAATGAAAAGAATATTGGGCAGATTAATGCTATAATAGATTATAATAATTCAATTGGAAAGTTTTTTATAAATTCAAATAATGGAATAAAAGGTAAATTTTACAATTACAACTATAAGTCTAATCTTCCACTTATTGAAATTGGTAAAAAAAATAATGTTAAGACTGGCAGTGCGTATGTACTTTTTCAATCAAAAGAAGGAAATGTTGAATCCTATGAAATAAAAATAGAAAAAATAATAAAAGAAGACAATAATATGTTAATAAAAGTTGTTGATGACAAATTAATTGACTATACTGGTGGAATTGTAAAGGGAATGAGTGGTGCCCCTATTATACAAAATAACAAACTTATTGGCAGTTTAACCTATGTATTCAAGCATAATCCTAAAAAAGGATATGGCATTTTCATCGATGAAATGTTAAAATTGTAAATTGATAACAAAATATTTAAACACTTAGAAGGAATATAATTTTACAGTGTCGAATAAACCTAAAAGAGTAATGATATAAAAAAATTAAAATAAGAAAAACTTATTATTGGGGGGAATTTTAGTGAACGAAAAGATTAAAATAGTATTAGCAGACGATAATAAAGATTTTTGTCAGCTATTAAAGGAATATTTATCTAATGAAGAAGATATTGAAATATTAGGAATAGCAAAAGATGGTATTGAAGCTCTTGAATTAGTACAAAAAACACAACCAGACTTATTAGTATTGGACGTAATAATGCCACATCTAGATGGCTTAGGAGTAATAGAAAAATTAAATTCAATGGATCTTCCTAAACAACCAAAAATAATAGTTTTATCTGCTGTTGGGCAAGATAAAATAACTCAAACAGCTATAAATTTAGGAGCGGATTACTATATTGTTAAACCTTTTGATTTTGTAATATTCATAAACAGAATTAGGGAATTAGTAACTAATAAAGTTGTTGGTGGAGAACCAAAGATAAGACAAAATCAAGAAGTTCAAATGACAAGAAGCGATTATGTTAAAAACACAGGAAATATAGAAACAGAAATAACAAATATAATCCATGAAATAGGTGTTCCAGCTCATATAAAAGGATACTTATACTTAAGAGAAGCTATAAAAATGGTTATTGATAATGTAGAACTTTTAGGAGCAGTAACGAAAGAATTATATCCAAGCATTGCAAAAAAATATAACACTACTCCAAGTAGAGTTGAAAGAGCAATAAGACATGCAATAGAAGTTGCATGGAGTAGAGGAAAGGTTGATACGATAAATCAATTATTTGGTTATACAGTACACAATACTAAAGGTAAACCAACAAACTCTGAATTTATAGCAATGATTGCAGATAAATTAAGATTAGAACACAGCATGGTTAAATAATTTTAAATTGATTACAGTAAGCCTTCTAACTATTTAGAAGGCTTTATTTTTTGAGCGGAGTAAATTTTAAACAGATATAGATAAATAAAACTATCAACATATTAAGGAGATACAAATATGAAAATAAGCTTACCTCCAAAAGTGAAATACATAATAGATAAAATACATGAAAATAATTTTGAAGCATATATAGTAGGAGGGTGCGTCAGGGACGCTATATTAGGTATTAAACCTAATGACTATGATATAACGACTAATGCTACTCCCAAAACAATTAAAAATATATTTAGGGACTTTAAATGTATAGAAATAGGAATAGAACATGGGACTATAAGTGTAGTAATAGATGAGGAAATATACGAAATAACCACATATAGAATAGAAGGTGAATATAAGGATCATAGAAGACCAGAAAATGTTGATTTTACAAATAAATTAGAAGAAGATTTAAAAAGACGTGATTTTACTATAAATGCCATGGCATACAATGAAAATGAAGGATTAGTAGATTTATTTGAAGGAAAGAGGGATATTGAAAACAAAATTATTAAAACAGTGGGAAATCCCTATGATAGATTTAATGAAGATGGCTTAAGGATGATCAGAGCCATTAGATTCTCTAGTAAATTAGATTTTCAAATAGAAAAGGATACTCTTTTGGCTATTTATAATAATGCAACGATAATAAAAAATATTAGCCTAGAGAGAATAACTGATGAATTTAATAAAGTCATGCTTAGCAATAAACCGGAAAATATTATATATCTTTTTAAAACAAAATTATTAAACAATTTAAATATAAGTAGTGAAGAAGATGAAAATAAAATTGAAAAGTTATATAAAAAAATTAGTATATTAAAAAAAATTGATAAAGTTTTGGTAAAAAGATTGGTAGTATTAGATTACATAATTGAAAATTTAAATATAGATTGTAAGATGTTTTGTAAGCAATTAGTATATTCAAAGAAAACAAATAAGGATCATGATATTATTTTAGATTTAATTAAAGAAACGGACATTAATAATTTAGATAAGATTAAAATAAAAAAAATATTAAATCAAATCGATAGAAAATTGTTTGAAGATTATTTAGATATAAATAGAGTGATTTATGAAGATGAAGAAAATTATGAAAAAATTATAGATATATTAAAAGAAATTGAAGAAAATAAAGAATGTTATACAATTAAAAATCTAAAAGTAAATGGAAAAGATATTATGGCTCAAGGTTATGAAAATAAAGCGGTGGGACAAGTTCTCAATTATCTTTTAAACCAAGTTATAATCAACCCTAATTTAAATAAGAAAAATTTACTTATTAAAAAAATAAAAGAAATATAACTAATTGTTTTTAATAAATTAAAAAACATATAATAATTTATAAAACTATAAAATATTTCCTTTGTTCTTAAATAATGTTATAATGTTATATGATTTTAATAAAATGTCGGAGGTTTTAATTATGAGAGTGGAAGCCCCTATTAAAGTAGATAGAAAAACAAAAAGGCTTGCGAAGAGACTTACAGGGGGAGAGATAGCAGTTATTAATCATATGGATATAGATGAAGTAGCGGCTAATTCTCTAGTAGAAGGTAAAGTTAAATTAGTAATTAACGCAGCCCAGTCTATAAGTGGGAAATATCCAAATAAAGGGCCAGGAATATTAACAGATAAAAATATTTTAATTATAGATAATATTGGACAAGAATTATTTGATGAATTAAAAGAAGGACAAATAATAGAAGTAAACAATGGGCAAATCTATAGAGATGGACAACTTTTGGGAGAAGGTAGTGTATTAGACAAAGGAAAGGTATCTATAAAAATAAAAGAAGCTTATGATAATATGTCTGTAGAATTAGATAGATTCATAGATAATACTATAGAATATGCAAAAAAGGAAAAAGGCTTCATCTTAGGAGAAGTAGAAATCCCTAAAGTAAAAACAAAGTATAAGGACAGACATGTATTAGTGGTTGTTAGAGGTCAAGATTATAAAGAAGACTTAAGTACAATAATTTCCTATATAGAAGAAGTAAAACCAGTTCTTGTAGGAGTAGATGGTGGAGCAGATGCTTTAGTAGAATTTGGATATACTCCAGATGTTATAGTTGGAGACATGGATAGTGTTAGTGATGAAACACTGAAAAAAGCTGGTGAAATCGTAGTACATGCCTATGTGGATGGAAGAGCGCCGGGTCTTAAAAGAGTACAAGATTTAGGTCTTGATGCTATAGTATTTCCAGCGCCAGGGACAAGTGAAGACATAGCAATGCTTACAGCCTATGAATATGGAGCAGAGTTAATTGTTGCAGTTGGAACACATTCTAATATGATTGATTTCTTGGAAAAAGGCAGAAAAGGTATGGCTAGTACATTCCTTGTAAGACTAAAAATAGGATCTAAATTAATAGATGCTAAAGGTGTTAATTTACTATATAAAAGTAAATTAAAAATAAAATATATTTGGGCTATGATAATAGCAGCATTATTCCCAGTATTAATACTTGCTTATTTATCACCAACAACGCAGCAATTTATCAGAATAATACAATTAAAATTGAAATTACTATTAAATTTGTAATATATAAATTAGGAGGATTAATATGAATATAAATATGAAGTACTATATAGTTACAATTGGTGCTATATTTATTGCTTTAGGAGTAGGGATACTAGTTGGTTTTAATTTGAACTACGACCAAGCTTTAAGTAAACAACAAAGTGAAGTACTTGAAAGTTTTAATACGGAGTTTGATGATTTAAAAGAAAAAAATAAAAATTTACAGTCTGAGATTGAATCTTTAAATGGAAACTTACAAATAACAACAGAATACATTGATAAAAATATTGATGCATTAACTAAGGATGTATTAACAGATAAAAATACTGGAATAATACTAACAAATGAAAATAATGACTACAGTGAAGATGTAGAAAAATTAATAACAAATGCAAATGGAACAGCGTCTTTTAATATAGTGGTAAAAGATAACATAAGTGATGAAGAAAAGTTGGCAACTTTGTCAAAGGACTTAAATAAAACATTTAAATCATCACAAGATGTAATAAACTACATAATAAGTTCTTTAGGTAGCACAAAAGGATATGACCAATTATACGCTTTAGAAGACTTAGGTGTTATAAAAATTAACAACATAGACGAAAAGAAATACCAAGATTATGATTCAGTAGTATTACTTGGAGAATTATCTGGAAAAGATGCAAAAGAAAAATTTAATGCAAAAGAAAAATTAATTTTAGATAAATTAAAAGAAGAAAATAAATATTCAGTTGCTGTTTCTCAAAATGATAGCAATCATGAAGTTTTAAAATTATATTCAGAAAACAATATATCAACAATAGATAATATAAATGAAGGTATGGGAAAAATTTCCCTAACTACATTGTTAAAAAATCAAAATACAGTTGGTCATTATGGAAACTCTGATTTAGCAAAAGAATTAATTGCTTACGAAAAATAACTAATAATTAAAGGAGAATAAGAAAATGAATCCTTATTTAAGTATAATAATACCAGCATACAATGAAGAAAATAAAATTAAGGATACGCTAGAAAATATAAAAGATATAAAAGAAATAAGTGAGATAATAGTTGTAGATGATGGTTCTAGTGATAATACATCAAAGGTTGCAAAAGAAGTAAAAAGTGATAAAATAACTGTTATAACTCAAGACAAAAATAGAGGCAAGGGTTATGCCTTAAACAATGGTTTAAAAGTTGCTATGACAAAAGCGGATATCATCGGATTTTTAGATGCAGACCTTGGAAGTTCATCAAGAGAAGTTGGAAAGTTAATAACACCAATACTAAATAATGAAGCTGATGTTATAATAGCAAAATTCCCTCCTGCAAAGAAAAAAGGAGGACTTGGATTTGTTAAAGGTCTAGCAAAGGAATCAGTTCTTGAAATGACAGGTGTAGAATTAGATGCAACTTTATCAGGTCAGAGATTATTTAAAAAAGAAGTATTAAAAAAATTTGATGAAATTCCATTTGGATATGGTGTGGAAGTTGGAATGACCATAGACATATTAAAACACGGATATAGAATTAAAGAAGTACTAGTTAATATGACTCACAGTGAAACAGGAAGAGATTTAAAAGGTTTTATTCATAGAGGTAAACAATATTATCATATTAAGAAAGTACTAAGACAAAAGAAAAAAGAATGGAGGTAATCTATTGTATTCATATGTATTTAGAGGGATAGTATTTTTACTAGGCCTAATTGGAACATACCTAATGATACCTTTATTCAAAAACTTGCTTATTGATAGTAATTGTATAAGACCAAATTATAAAGGAGAAATGATACCTGTAAGTATGGGAATAGTATTTCTTCCAATGATAATAATAAATGGAATAATAGTGGCATTCTTTACTATAGATGCCATAAGTATGTTATGTCTATTTTTATTTATATTTGGTATGATGGCTATGTTTTTTGCAGGTATAATAGATGATACCATAGGTAATAGAGATGTAAGTGGGTTAAAAGGACACTTTAAAAGTCTTTTCAAAGGAAAACTTACAACAGGGGGATTTAAAGCCCTATTTGGTGGCTTTGTTGGACTTATAATATCAGTATCAATATCTAAAAATATTATTGATATTATAATAAATACTTTAATAATTGCTTTATCTACAAATCTAATGAATTTATTTGATTTAAGACCAGGTAGAGCTATAAAAGTATATTTAGTTATTATGATTACTATATTTATAACTTTAACTGGATATATAAAAATACTCCCATTACTTATACTTCCAAATGTATTAGCATATTTTAATTTTGATTTAAAAGCAAAGGCTATGATGGGAGATACAGGTTCAAATGTGCTTGGGATATCAATAGGTATTCTTATGGCTTTTGGATATACTTTAAATGTAAGAATAGGATGGTTAGTATTTTTAGTTTTAATTCATGTATTAACTGAAAAGTTCTCTTTAACAAAGATTATAGAAAAGAACAAAGTATTAAATTTTATTGATAGATTAGGAAGGTAATCTCATGATTAGTAAAAAAGTAGGAATAGTAGAAGAAATAGCTGATAGTAGTGAAGTATTAGATGATATAAGAGTTAATATTAATGGACAAATACAAAGAGCTTACAACTATCCTAAAATAACTGGAAAGATAAATATAGGCGATGAAGTAATACTTAATACTACAGCAGTTGAGCTAAGCCTAGGTACTGGTGGATATCACTTTGTTATATCCAATCTAAATAACAAAGAATCTGATTTATCACCAAAGGGGCATATTATGAAGCTTAGATATACTCCTTACCAAGTGAAAGTAGATGCTGTAGAAGATCATGAAAATAAATATCATGATATAATTAATAACTTTAAAACTTTAGATGATATGCCAGTTGTTGTGGGAACTCTTCATAGTATGTTAACTCCTTTTGTAGCATCATATAAAAGACATAATCCAAGTAAGAAGCTGGTATATATAATGACCGATGGAGCTGCTCTTCCAATTTATTTAAGTAAAAATGTACAAAATTTGAAAGATAAAAAATTAATTGAGAGTACAATTACTATTGGAAATGCTTTTGGTGGTGATTATGAATGTATAAACATATACACAGCTTTAATCACAGCAAAAGAAGTAATAAAGGCTGATGCAGTATTTGTATCTATGGGACCGGGAATCGCAGGTACAGGTACAAAATACGGGTTTACAGGGATAGAACAAGGGTCTATATTAGATGCTATTAAAAAACTAGGAGGAAACCCTATAGCAATTCCTAGAATAAGTTTTGCTGATTTAAGAGAAAGACACAAAGGAATATCACATCATGCAATAACTATATTTAATGAAATTGTAAATGTGAACGTAAATATTCCAATAACTATTTATGATAAAGAAAAATTTGATTACATAAAAAAACAAGTTAAAGACTATAAATTATTTGATAAGCACAATATAATATACCTAGAGAATAATAAATGTAGGGAAGACTTGGATTATTTTAACCTTAAAGTAAGAAGTATGGGCAGAAGTTACGAACAAGATAAGGAATTTTTTGAAGCAGCAAGCACTGCTGCATATTACTTAATGGAGGTTTGTGATGATAACAAAGGAGACTACAGTAAGTAGTGATTTAATTTACACTGGTAAAACTATAAAACTTAGAGTTGACACAGTGGAGGTGCCTAATAAAGGATATCAAAAAAGGGAAATAATTGAACATAAAGGTGCTGTGGCCATAGTTGCCATAACAGATGATAATAAAATTGTATTAGTTAAGCAATATAGAAAAGCAGTAGAAAAAGAATTATATGAATTACCTGCTGGGAAAATTGAAATTGGAGAAGACCCTTTAGATTGTGCTATTAGAGAATTAAAAGAGGAAACGGGCTATAGTGTAGATAGTTTAAAATTAATTCATAAGTACTATGCTACACCAGGGTTTTCTAATCAATTAGTATTTATTTACCTAGCTAAAAATTTAATTCCAGGAGAAAGTCACTTGGAAGAAGATGAATTTTTAGAAGTTCATGAACTTGATAAAGAAGAAGCTTATAATATGGTTATCAGTAATGAAATTTGTGACTCAAAAACTGTTATTGGAATATTATTAACTAAAGAATTAATATAAAGCATAACCTCCTCTTTTCCAACATAAATATATGTTAGGATAAGAGGAGGTTATAAATTTGAGAAAAACATTAAGAAAAAGAGATACTTTTAGAATAAGTAAAGAAATAATTTATTTAAGTATTATCTTTATTATATTTGTGGCCATAGGAACTTATTTAAATAAGATTTTTTCTAATGGACAAAACATAGTATTAGATAGTATAAATAATTTGAATGACTACTATAGCCATGGAAGTGATATAAACATAAGTGCTGTAGTTTTTTCTAATTTAAGAGAAAATATCATTTTTTTAGGCAGTATAGTATTATTTTCATTATTTGTATTTACTTTTCCCTTAGCAATAATAAGTTTTTTATTAAAAGGAATATCCATAGGCTATACTATTAATAGCTTAATTTTATTAATTAAACTTAAAAGTATAAAAATGATATTGATTATGGTTATAAAAAATTTTATTATAATACCAGGGGCAATATTAATTATTGCCGTAAGTTTTTACTATATTAAAAATATTTACGAAGAATATAAACGAGGAAGAAAAGAAGGGGTCTTATTTTTAGGTAGAAGATACTTGTTAAATGGTATTATTATAATAGTAATATGTGCATCAGCTCAATTATTATTAAATGCAATTAGCGTTGGTATTTTACAATTCCTAGTAAGATAAAAGGAGTTATTTATGGAAGTTTTACAACAGTATATTGACTATATAAAATCCAAAAAAAAATTATCGGAAAATACCATATGTTCATATTATGCGGATATTAAAAAGTATATAGATTATTTAAAGTCTGAAAATATAAAAATTGAAGATGTAGCAGAGTATGACATTATTAATTTTTTGGTAAACTTAGAAAAACAAAACATTTCTGTTGCTACAGTGTCAAGAGTAACTTCTTCTGTTAAGTCTTTTCATGAATATTTATTTTTAAATCGTATTAGTGAAACTAATCCAGCTAATACTATAAAAAAACCAAAAATAAAAAGAGAAAATATTGAAATTTTAACAGAAGAAGAAGTTGAAGCTCTTTTGAAGTTTCCTGATTTAAGCTGTCCCAAAAAAATAAGAGATAAGGCTATTTTTGAAGTGTTATACGGAACAGGAATGAGGGTTTCAGAACTTGTGGAATTAAATTTACAAGATGTAGACTTAGAAATTGATTATTTATACTGCAATACGGGTAAAAATCATAGAGTAATACCACTTTGTGAAATAACTAAAGTATATTTAGAGAAGTATATAAAAGAAGGCAGACCTAGCTTAGCAAAAACAGAAGAAGAAGCACTATTTGTTAATGCTCAAGGACAAAGGTTTACAAGGCAAGGACTTTGGAAGGTTATTAAAAAATATGCTAATATGGCTAATATAAGTAAAAATATTAATCCTAGCATACTTAGACATTCTTTTGCTATTCATTTATTAAAAGGAGGAGCGAATTTAGCTGTTGTAAGTAAAATATTAGGCAATTCTAATTTGGCTAGTTTACAGTTATATTTAAACCAAATGGACAATAATGTTAGGAAAGAAATTAAGGACAAGCATCCAAGGAAAAAAGAAGACATATAAAGGAGGAAATTTGTATGAGTAGAGTAATATGGATGGTTATTGATAGTGTTGGAGTAGGAGCACTTAAAGATTCAGAAAAATTTGGAGATATAGGAGTAAACACTTTAGGTAATATAGTCAAAAATCATAAAGATATAAAAATACCTAATATGATTAAATTAGGGCTTGGAAATATAGAGGGAATAGACTATTTACCAAAAGAAGATAAACCTATGGGTTCTTTTGGCAAATGCGATGAGTTATCATGTGGAAAAGATACAACAACAGGTCACTGGGAAATGACAGGCGTTTTAGTACAACAGCCTTTTAAAACTTTTCCAGATGGATTTACAAAAGAAATAGTCGATGAATTTGAAAAAAGAACGGGAAGAAAAGTTGTTGCAAATAAACCAGCTTCTGGAACAGCTATACTTGACGAGTATGGTGAACACCAAATGAAAACAGGAGATGTAATAGTTTACACTTCAGCAGATAGTGTATTCCAAATAGCAGCTCATGAAGATATAATACCTCTTGAAGAATTATATAAAATGTGTGAAATTGCAAGAGAAATAATGATGGGTGACAATGCTGTAGCTAGGATAATAGCAAGACCTTATATAGGAGAGAAAGCAGGAAGCTTTGAAAGAACTTCTAACAGAAGAGATTACTCACTAAACCCATTTGAACCTACAGTACTAGATACAATAAAAGAATCTAATTTAGATGTTATAGGTGTGGGAAAAATAGAAGATATATTTAATGGACAAGGTATAACTGAAGCTATACATACTAAAGATAATATGGATGGCGTAGATCAAACTATAAATTATATTAAAAAAGAAAATAATGGAGTAATCTTCACAAACTTAGTTGACTTTGATTCAAAATATGGACACAGAAGAAACTCTTTTGGATATAAAGAAGCTTTAGAAGAATTTGACGCTAGAATACCTGAAATTATATCATCAATGAAAGAAGATGATATATTAATAATTAATGCAGACCATGGTAATGATCCTACTTACAAAGGAACTGATCATACTAGAGAATATATACCAGTACTTGTATATGGTAAAAATATTAAAAGTCGAGTGAACTTAGGTATAAGAAAAAGTTTTGCAGATATAGGTGCCACTGTAGCAGATATATTAAATGTTAAATTACCGGTTAATGGTGAAAGCTTTAAGAATGAAATAATAAAATAAAAAATTTAATATTTTAAAGTAGCAAGGAACTTGTTTTTCAAGTTGCCCATATGGTGATTTAAGTAACGCGAATTTTAGGAGGCAATCATGAGAATATACGATATAATAAGAAAAAAAAGAGATAGGGAAGAATTGACAAAAGAAGAAATAGATTTTTTCGTAGATAGATATTCAAAGGGAGAAATACCAGATTATCAAGCGTCAGCACTGTTAATGGCCATATACTTAAATAAAATGAATAAACAAGAAACTGCTTATTTAACAGAGGCTATGATGAATTCTGGAGAAGTAATGGACTTATCTGCAATAAACGGAGTGAAAGTTGATAAACACTCTACAGGAGGAGTAGGAGATAAGACTACAATCGCCCTAGCTCCTTTAATGGCGGCTTGTGGTGTTCCGGTGGCCAAGATGTCAGGTAGAGGTCTTGGGCATACAGGAGGGACTCTGGACAAGCTAGAAGCTATACCTGGATTTTCAATAGAAATGACTCCTAAGAAATTTATAGACTCAGTAAATGATATAAAAATAGCTGTTTGCGGACAAACAGCATCAATAGCAGTTGCTGATAAAAAAATGTATGCTCTTAGAGATGTTACAGCAACAGTTGATAATATATCTTTAATAGCTGCATCAATTATGTGTAAAAAACTAGCTTCCGGAGCTGATGCCATAGTTTTAGACGTTAAAACTGGAGATGGAGCTTTTATGAAAACTTTAGATGACTCTTTTGCATTAGCTAAAGAAATGGTAGAAATCGGAACAGCTATGAATAGAGAAACTATTGCCATAATTAGTGATATGGATGAACCTTTAGGAAGTGCTGTTGGTAATTCTTTAGAAGTTATAGAAGCTATAGAAGCATTAAAAGGAAGAGGGCCAAAAGATTTCATGACACTTTGTGAAACACTAGGTGCATATATGTTAGTATCATCTAAAGTAGCTTGCGATTATGAGGATGGAGCAAAAAGAATAAAACAAGCGCTAGAATCTGGAACAGCTATAGAAAAATTTAAAGAATTTGTTGCTAATCAAGGTGGGAATCCTGAAATAGTTGATGATTATTCTTTATTACCTAAAGCAAATCATATAGTTGAAATAAAATCAGATAAAACTGGTTTCATAGATAAAATAGAAGCAGAAGCTGTTGGAGTAAGTGCAATGGTACTTGGCGCAGGAAGAGAAACTAAAGAAGATGAGTTAGACTTAAGTGCAGGCATAGTTTTAAAGAAAAAAGTTGGAGACTTTGTAAATGAAGGAGATACTTTAGCTTTAATGCACTTTAATAGAGAAAATAAATTTGAGGATGCTAAGAATAGATTTAAAAATGCTTATATAATAAGTGAAGAAAAATTAGAACCTAAAAAATTAATATATGGTGTTGTGACAAAAGATGGAATAAGTAAATTCTAGTTAAATGTTTAAAAAAGCTTAACTTGTAAAAAATAAAGTTAAGCTTTTTTAATTTTCAATACATTGAATTAAGCCAAGTGAATTTTTAAATTTACGACATTTTTATTGAAATATTTTAACCTTAGACTTATAATAAAAAGGATATAAAAGAGATAAGGAGTTAGCAACTTATGAATCTGAACAATGACAAAAATAAAAAAATTGTAGTTTTTATAATTGCAGTTTTAATTTTAATTATTGTGGCGACTTTTGTAGTTATTCAACAAATAGGGCCATATAATAAAAATAATAAAGAAGACATTGTAATCGATATTCCCACAGGATCTACTTTAAGCCAAGTTACAGATATATTAAAAGAAAACAATTTAATTAAAAATAAAACTTTATTTAAATTATATGCAAGAGTTAGTGATAACTCTGCAAAACTTAAATCTGGAAAGTACTTATTTAATCAAACTTATTCAAATAAGGAAATAGTTAAGGATTTATCTGAAGGTAAAATTTATAACGACGGTATAAAAATAACAGTTCCAGAAGGATCTACTTCTTTTGAAATTATGGATATTCTTGCTAAAAGTAAATTGGGAGAAGTAAGCTCTTATGAAAAGCTTATAAACAACCCAAAAGAATTTAAAGAGAAATTTAAATTTCTAGACGATGAAAAAATAAAGTCTTTAGAAGGTTTTTTATATCCAAGTACTTACTATTTTAGTGAAAAACAAAGTGAAAAAGAAGTTTTAGAACATATGCTTGAAACTTTTGATTCAAAGTATACTGACAAATTACAAAACAAACAAAAGGAACTTAATAAATCTTTATATGAAGTGGTTAATTTAGCATCTATAGTAGAGAAAGAAGCTGTGTTTGATGAAGATAGACCCATAATAGCTAGTGTATTTTATAATAGAATAAAAATAGACATGCCATTACAATCTGACGCAACAATTCAATACATTTTCAAAGAAAGAAAGAAAAGTATAACTTATAATGATTTAAAAATTGATTCTCCATATAATACCTATAAGGTTGCTGGATTACCGCCTACACCTATAGCCAATCCTGGGATAAAATCTATAGAAGCAGTATTATATCCAGACAATACAGATTATTTATATTTTGTAGCAACTATAGAAGGTGGAAATACTTATAGCAAAACTTACGAAGAACATGTAAAAAACGTGGAGAAATACAGAAAAGATAGAGAAGAAAGAAATAATAGTTATTCTACAGATAAATAGGGTAAGTATATTATTGATAGTTTGTATGGATTATGTTTTGAGAATTTGAGGCATAATCCTATTAATTTGAAAAGAGCAAGTTAAGTAATAAATTAAGGAGTGAAAGAATTGAGCAATATAGTAAATAATGAAGTTGAAAGATATATAAGAGAAACACTAAAAGACAAAGATGGATTATTAAAAGAATTAGAAGAATATGCAGCTGAGTATAATGTACCAATTGTACATAAAGAAGTATCAGACTTATTGAAAGTTTTATTAAAAGTTCAAAAACCAAAGACTATACTGGAAGTAGGTTGTGCCATAGGGTACTCATCTATTTTATTTTCAACTTCTACAAATGGAGAAGCTAAGATAATAACAGTAGAGAGAAACGAAAAAATGATTGAACAAGCAAAGAAAAACTTTGAAAAATCAGGATTTGATAATAATATTACCTTATTAGAAGGAGATGCGGAAGAATTATTAAAAAATGTTGAAGGCGAATTTGATATGATTTTCTTAGATGCAGCTAAAGGTCAATATAAATTATTCTATGATTTAGTAATAGATAAACTTAAAGTTGGTGGTCTTTTAATTTCGGATAATATCCTTTATAAAGGTATGATTGCTGACGATGCTCTTGTAATGAGAAGAAAAAAAACTATTGTAAAAAGAATGAGAAATTATTTAGATTATATATGTAATTGTGACTACTTAAATACATCATTAATACCAATTGGAGATGGAGTAGCTCTAAGTTACAAGGAAGCGGAAAGGGTTGAAGAATAATGTTAAACTTAGAATTATCATCCTTTGCAAAAGATTTGACAGGATTGAAAGTTGCTCTTGAAAGTGGAGCGGATAGTGTATATATAGGTGGGCAAACTTTTGGAATGGATACTATTTCAAATAAATTTTCTATGGAAGAATTAGAAGAAGGTATAAAATTTTCTCATGAAAGAAATAAAAAAGTTTATGTAACTATATCTTTATTACCACACAACAATGACTTTGTTAAGTTAGAAGAATATTTATTAAAGTTAAATGATATAAAAGTAGATGGATTAATTTTGTGTGAGCCAGGTACTTTAGAAATAGTTAGAAAAGTGACACCTAATATGAAGGTTCATATGGGAATACAAGCTAATATTTATAACTATGAAACAGCAAGATTTTATTATGATTTAGGTGTTAAAAGAGTTGTAATTGCTAAAGAACTTGCACTTAAGGACATAATTGAAATAAGAAAAAATGCGCCATTAGATTTAGAAATAGAAGCCTTTGTTCATGGTTCAATGGTAATGTCATACTCAGGAAGAAGACTATTATCCAACTATATGACGAGTAAAGATGCTGGAAAATATGATGAGGAAAAACATTACAATTTAGTGGAAGAAAAAAGGCCAGGTCAATACTGTCCAATATACGAAGATGAAGGTGGAACTATCTTCTATGGAGCAAAAGACTTATGTATGATTGAATTTATACCAGAACTTATTAAATCTGGTGTTACAACTTTAACTATAGAAGGTCATCTCAAATCTAATGAATATACGGAAAAAGTAATGAAAATATATAGAAAAGCTATTGACGAATTTATAAATAATCCAGACAACTGGCAATTTGATAAAAATTGGTTAGAAGAACTAAAAAATATAGATCATAGAGATTTAACAACGGGATTTTATTTAGAAGAAAATATAGACTATACTAAGTAATGATATTAAAGTGCACAATTATGTAAATAAATGTGCATTTTTTAATATTGTAACTATTAGACAATATTTATGGGTATTATAAGTAAAGAGTATGAGGTAACAATAAAATATCAATGTATTATTATAAAAATTAAATATGAATGGTAGTAATTGAATTAAACCTAAAAATTTATTATAATACATTTATAATATAAAGGACGGAGAGTATAAATTATGGAAAATAAAAAAGAGGAAATTTTAAATAAATTGTTAGTACAATTGTTCAATGACATTTTACATATTGAAGAAAAAGCTATGAAAAATACTGAATTTGCTAATTTATCTATTACAGAAATCCACACTATAGAAGCCATAGGTAAAGAAGGAAATAGAACAATGGGAGAAATTGCTCATGATTTGAGAATAACCGTTGGAACATTGACTACAGCAATAAATAGACTTATTAAAAAAGGTTACGTAGAAAGAAAAAGGATTGAAGAAGATAGAAGGGTAGTGCTTGTTAATTTGACAGAAAAAGGAGAAGAAGTATTTAACGTTCATAGTATTTTCCATAAAGAAATGATAGACGCAATATTAGAAGAGTTTAAAGGCGAAGATTTACAAATATATACAAAATTTCTAGGAAAAGCAATTAGGTTCTTTGAAAGAAAATATGAAAGCTTGCAATAGTAAGCTTTTTTTGTGCTAAAAAATAATCACATTATTTAAGTACAAAAATTTACCATTACAGTATTTTTTTTCTTTTAGTTGTCAAAAATAATTACAAATGATAAGAGGTGATTGAATGACAAGGAAGAAAAAAAATACATCGAATAAATTAATAAGAAGAAGGATAAATTGTTTTTTTATTGTTTTTTTATTATTGTGTGCTTATCTAACTTATGAAATTTCAAATTTGGCAATATATAAAAATAAAGAATATGAAAGCAAAGTAGAGAGACAAAGTTTAGAAACGATAAATTTAAATAGTGGAAGGGGGATAATTTATGATAGAAATAATTTACCTCTTACAGATAAGAAAGAAACTAAAGTGTTACTTGTACCAAAAGATATAATAAGTGGTAATTATCAAAATGTATCACTTATAAAAAAAGCAACAAAATTAACTGAAGAAGATATTTATAAAGCAGTACAAGAACAGTTATCAAACGAAATTATAGAAATAGACATTGATTATGTTGATGAAAGTAAAATAGACGAATTAAAAGAAAAAAACATTTCAGTAAAAGAAAAAACTATTAGATATTCAGATAATAGTCTACTAACTCATTTAATAGGGTACGTAAAAAAATCAGAAAATAATGGAGTTAGTGGTATAGAAAAATACATGAATGAAGAACTAAAAGATAGCAATAGAAATTATGTATCTGTATTTAAAGCAGGTGTAAATAACAAAGGTCTTAATTATTTAAAAGGTAGTATTGAAGAAAGCTCAAGTGGAGAAAATTCTTCACATCTTAAAATAAGTATAGATTCTAAAATACAAGAAAAAGTAGAAAAAATTATGGATAAAGAAGAAAATCCAAGCTCAGTAATAATATCAGATATTAAAACTGGTGAAATTTTATCAATGTGTTCTAGACCAAACTTTAATCAAAATGAAATATCTGATTATAGTGATAGTACAAAAGGTGAGCTACAAAATAGAGCTCTAGCTGTTACATATCCTCCAGGATCTGTATTTAAACTGGTAGTATTATATGCAGCACTTGAAAATAATGCAATAGATGAAAATTACAGGTATAACTGTAATGGAAGTGCGCAGATTGGGACTTCCGGTAAAGTTCTAAATTGCAATAATAATGTGGCCCATGGTTTAGAAGATGTTAGCGACGCATTAGCTAATTCATGTAACTGTGCATTTTATGATATAGCAAAACGAGTAGGTAGTGAAAAGATATTTGAAGCTATAAAAACACTTCATTTAGATGAAAAAGTGGATATAGGAATAGATGAAGAGAAAGATTCTAAAATACCTGAAAATATAGCTATTAGTAATTTAGCAATTGGTCAGGCTAATATAGAGTTTACTCCACTTCAAATTAATCAACTTACTCAAGCAATAGCTAATAATGGGACATATATGCCACTATATATGTATGATAGTATTATAGATAATAAGAAGGGCACTATAAAAGAGTACAAACCTAATAAAAAATCAGAAATAATATCTCCATACACTATGACTAGAATTAAAAACATGATGATGAAAGTATCAAAGGATGGTACAGCAAAAGCATTATCTGATTTACAAGGTGGGTGTGGTGTAAAAACAGGTACTGCTCAAAGTAGTTTAAACGGGAAGGATATATCTCATGGATGGATTACAGGTTTTTATCCAGAAATAAATCCTAAATATGCAATAACAATCATAATTGAGGGAACAGAAAAGGAAAGTAAATCAGCAACTCCAACTTTTAAAGAAATCTGTGAAAATTTAAAATAAATTTAACAAAGAATAGTCAACTTTACCAGGTCACTTTCATATAATTTAGAGTGACACCTAAAAAAGGGGGTGGCCTGTTGACTATTCTAAAATCATTCGAAAAACCATTAACCCCTGAAGAAGAGATACATTATTTATCTTTATTAAAAAACGAGAACAATAGAGAAGCGAAGGAAGTTTTAATAGAGAGAAACATGAGATTAGTTGCTCATATAGCAAAAAAATATAATAACTCTAATGAGGACCAAGATGATCTTATATCAATAGGGACCATTGGTTTAATTAAGGCCATAGAGACATTTAAAGTAGACAAGGGAACAAGACTAGCAACTTATGCATCTAAGTGTATAGAAAATGAAATTCTAATGAATATCAGAACTAATAAAAAAAATAAGGTGCAAGTTTCTCTTCAAGACCCTATTGGTGTAGATAAGGAAGGGAATTCCATTAGCTTAATAGATATATTAGGTACTGAACCTGATTATGTAATAGACCAGGTTGAATTAAAAGTACAAATAAGTAAGCTTTATGAAAAGTTGGATAAAATTCTCTCAGATCGAGAAAAAGAAATTATTCAATTAAGATATGGACTTACACCTTTGGGATATAAAACCCAACGAGAAATATCTCAAAAACTTAACATATCACGTTCTTATGTATCAAGAATTGAAAAAAAAGCTCTTAAAAAGTTGAGAAAAGAACTAAAATCAGAAAAAAGCCTTGAATAAGGCTTTTTTTGTCGTACATAACTTTTTGGCTTATATCCAGAAATTGACAAAATATTTAATATAATTATGATAATATAACTTATATGATAAAAAAAGAGAAAAAAATATGAAGTTTATACTCAAGAATCGTGTTTTTTAGTAATGGATAAAAGTGTATGTAATTTACAAACAAATAAGTTATTACTGCTGTCATACTATAAAGGGGGGAACTTTATGATTCTGAATGAATATGGTGAACTACTATATTTGTCAAAAATTATTACTAACATTGCTATACCAGTTTTATTAATATTTATATATAAAACATCAAAAGACAAAAGTATGTTTTTAATACTTCCATTATTTATCTTAGAGCTATTAATAATTCAATTAAAACAATATAATATCAGATCGATAATGAATTATACTGCTGAAATATCATCTGTAATAATTTTTTTAAAACTTCTTATATTATTTAAAATAAAAATAAAAAGTAAAAGTAATTTGAAAAAATACATCATTCCTATAGTATTTACTATTGGACTAGTATATACGTCACATTATGGTTCCATGACCATGGATGGAATATATGAAATATTAATTAACTTATGTATTTTAAGTATTATATGTATTAATGTTATATACATAAAACATAAAGAAAATGAATTGAACAAAAATAAATTTCGTATGAATAAGCAATATATATCAAGAACAATAAAAGAAATAGAAGATGAAACTTATGTTCAAAGTTATATGAGGGAAGAAATTAAAACTGTTAATGATAAGCTGTCCAGTATTGTTGAAGTAATTAATATACCAATAATAATTTTGAATGCATCTAATTTTAAATGTATTTTTAAAAATAAGTACTTTGATGAATTCATAATAGAAAATAACTATAATGTTAAAAATTTTGACTTTAGTGATTTTATAAGTAATGAGCTAAATAAGGATCCTAAAAAAATATTTAACCAAATAAGTAAGATGGATTTTGGAAAAGAAAATTTTTTACAAATAGAATTTGTTAATAAGAAGTATAAGTTAGTTTTAGTAAAAGATTATTTTGAAGGTGGAGAAAGAATAATATGTGAATTAAAAGATATTACTGAAATATCCCTTGAAGAAGATAAATTGAAAAAAAGTGAATTAAGATACAAAACTTTAATGGATATATTAAGTGATGGTGTACTTATTCATGATGGAGAAAATATTAGTTATATTAATAAAATAGGACTGGATATTTTTGATTTAGATTCATCTATAAAAAATGTGTGGACTATGAATAAGTTAGAAAAAAGAATAAGTAAAGATAGTAAGGATGAATTTTTACATAACATATTTACTTTGAAAAATGGTGTTAAAGATCAAGAAAAGAGCCAACTTGAATTGGAAAATGGAAAAATTATAGATTTTATCTCATCAACCTTCCGACTAAATGGTAAAAAAATGATATTAAGTATTGTGAGTGATTGTACGGAACATGAAGTTGCATTGAATAAACTTGATGAAAATAAAGAGACTTATTATGGGTTAATTCAAACTTTGCCAGAAGGAATTATATTAGTGAATAAGTATACAAAAAAACAAGTATACACTAATAAATACATGATGAGGATACTAAAAGATATGGGAGTGGATAATTTTAATAAAATAATAGATACATACTTAGACAATAATGAAGAGATTAATTTCAAAACTTTTTATATGAATCAAGAAAAAAATAAAAAAATATCAATAGCAATTGAACAAGTACCAAAACAAGATAATCTACTTGTTATAGTAAGGGATTTAGAAATTGAGCAACAATTAGAAAGTGTATATAATAAACTGCAAATGATAAAAGAAAGAAATAAGTTTAAAACTGAATTTTTAACAAGGGCTTCTTCTATTATAAAGAAACCTATAAACACTATATTTGAAATTAATAAATTTTTAGATAACAATAAAGATATATATAATTATGATGGAGTAAGAAGTTATACTAAAACAGTTAAACAAAACTCTTACAGATTAAAGAGACTGCTAAACAATATAGAAGAAATAAGTAAAATAGAAGCAGGTATATACTATAGAGATTATAAAATTTATGACATAGTTAAATATTTAGAAGAACTTGTTCTATTATGCAAAGAATATACAAAACCTAAAAATTTAGATATATCATTTGAAAGTAATAAAAGAGAAGTTCTAATTTTTATGGATAAAGAAAAAATTGAAAAAATTATACTTAATTTACTATCAAATGCAATAAAATTTACTGAAAAAGGTGGAAAAATAAAAGTATTATTAAAAGTAGATAAAAAAGATATAACAATAGCCATTAAAGACAACGGTAGTGGAATACCTAGTAATAAGATTGACTTTATTTTTGAAAACTTTGAGCAAGTTAATAGATCCTTATCTAGAACTGCAGAAGGAACAGGGGTTGGATTATATCTTGTTAAAAAGTTAGCTTTGGTTCATCATGCAAAGATTCAAGTTAACAGCAAAATAGGATATGGAAGTAAATTTGAAGTAATACTTAAAGGTAATTACTTAGAAAGTAGTAAAGAGAATAAGCATAAACTTGAAAATATTATAATAGATAGAGAATCTATTGACTTAGAGTTTTCTGATATATATCTAGCTTAAGGCTTAAAAATAGGGGGGGGAGTAATGAATGGTTTTATTGTAAATTTGAATACACTAACGATTTCTTTATTCTTATGTGTTTTTTTTATTATTTTATCTAGTATAGGTACTAGAAGGAGCAAAAAAAATATAATTCAATTAGTATTAATAGGTACAATTCTAACAATGAAAATATGCTATTATTTAAAAAAAATAGCAACAAACACTATAATTGCTAATGATTATAATTTATTTTATATGTTTCTGGTAGGAGATATAATAGTATTAATATTGTTTTATCTTATGTCTGATGATGAAAAGTTGAGTTTATATAGAAAAATTGTTTTATTAATAAATTATGGAATTTGTATATTTTCATTTTGTTTAAGTCTTAATAATGTATATACTAACTTAAATAATTTTATGATTATAAGTCTTATTATAGGAAATATATGCTTGTTTTATAGTAAATATCCTAAGGTAATACAAACTATTTCCTTATATTATATTATTAATTTTATTTTAGTACTTCAAAGTCATGTTATTAACTGGCTTATATATAGCAATATAATTTTAGATTTATTAATTGTTTTACTTATATTCTTTAAGACTTACATAATTTATATTGAGCAGCCTAATATTAAATATTCTAAAACAGAAAGTAGTTTAAATAGAAGTGCTATAAATATGAAGTTATATGATGAAAGATTAAATAATTATAGAATGGTTAATAAAATACTACAAGAAGACTATGATTTGAAAGAAAAGAATCTTCATATTCTTCTGGGACAGTTTAAGAAAAGTGCTCTATTAATTGACGAAGATAACTACATAATTAATAATGATGTTGTTTTTAAAACGATGTTTAACTCATATAAGGATTACCATACAGCAATTAAACTGGATGATTTTTTAAATGACAATATGATAGAAAAAGAAAAATTTTTACAAAGTATAGAAGATGCAAGGTACTATAGTGAAAGTGTAATTACAGAAGTAACAATAAAAGATGGCAGGATCTTTGAATGCGTATTTTCATTATATGACGAATATGAATCTTCAAAAGTGATTTGTATATTATCGGATATAACATATGAAAAGAAAATGGCATTGAAGATACAAGAAAATGATGTGAAATATAAAAAAATAGTTGAAAATATACCATACTCTATAATATTAGAGAAAAACAAAGAGATAATTTTTAATAATAATAAATTAGATATAGACTTAGATAATAGTGATATTAAAAACATTATTCTTAATAGCGCTACAAAAGGTGAAATAAATTATATTGATGATGAAAGTAAAGAGATTTCGTTATTTATAGACAGAATAAAATTTATTGAAGATAATGAGGAAATTAGCTTAATTGAAATAAAAGATATTTCTAATTATAAAAAGCTACTTAATAAATTAGAGATGAGTACAAATCAATATAAAACTTTAATAGACACTATACCAGAGGCAATTTGTGTTCTAGATTATGAAAGTAAAGAGTTTGAGTATGCAAATGATACATTCTTTGAATTATTTAAGATTCAAGATATAGAAAATATGGATTTGGATGAAATATATAATGACATAGCAATTAGTTCAGGTAATATAAATGAAAATATTAAATATATAAGAAAAACCCTAAAGGATGGATATGGTGGGTTAATCAATATTGAAAGTAGTGTGGTACTTATTAATATTAATAAATCTACTAAAATGGTATTAATAATTAGAGACATTACAGAAGAAATTAAAGTAGAATCAATGAAAAAAGAAATCTTAGAAAGTGAAATTATTAATAAGGATAAGGATGATTTCTTTATTAATATGTCACATGAACTGTTAACGCCGGCAAACTTACTTCATAGTAGTAATCAATTTATAGAAAGAAATTGTAAAGATATTATTAAGAGAGAGCCTAATGGAGAGTTTGCCAATTCTATATTAGTTATGAAGAAACATGTGGAAGTTTTAATCACACTTATTAATAAGATTATGGAACTATCTAAGTTAGAAGAGGATAACCATAATGAAAGTAATGAAATTTACGATATAGTATCTTTGTGTGAAGATATAGTTACTCAGTTAAATAAGTATACTGACTGTAAAAATATTAATATAGTGTTTGATACAGATGAAGAAGAAATATATACGAAATTAGATCCAGATGATATGACGAAAGCTATTCTTACCTTATTATCTGTAGTAGTAAAAAATTCTAGGATAAAAAGTACAATTGATTTTAATATAAAAACTAAGGTAGATAAAGTAATAATTACAATAGAAAATTTCAAAAGGTATAACTATGAGCAATATTTTGATAATTATGAGGAAAAAATTCTTAATTTAAGTATGTCTATTGCAAAGTTAATAGTAAACAAGTATAAGGGAAAAATGGACATGAAAACTAATAAGGACGATTGTATATTAATTGAAATGGAACTAAATATTGAAAAAAATATTAATGATAATGAAAAAACTATTAAAGTAATTGATGAAAACTTTATCTATAATGAATATAAAAAAATATGTGATTTATAGTTAAAATAAGAAGTATAAATTACTAAAGATATGATAATAAACATAATAAAGGAGCTACTATGAATATAAATTCTAACACAAAATTAATAGGTCTTTTGGGACAACCAGTAAGTCAAAGCTTTTCACCAAACATACATAATTACTTATCACAAAAATATAAAAAAAATAATATTTATATGTGTTTTGAAATAGACAAAAATAACTTAGAAAATGCAGCCCAAAGTATAAAAACTTTTAATATGAAAGGTTGCAATGTAACTATTCCTTATAAAGTAGAAATAATCCAATACCTAGATAAAGTAGATAAAAATGCACTACTTATAGGAGCTGTAAACACAATAAAAAATGTAAATAATGAGTTAGTAGGCTATAACACAGACGGCAGAGGATTTATAAAATCTTTAACAGACGAAGGCTATGATTTGAAAAATAAAAAAATAATTATTATAGGAGCTGGAGGAGCTTGCAGGAGTATAGCAGTAGAATTGGCTAACAAAGAAGTTTCTTACATTGAAATTAGAAATAGAAGTGAAGAAAATGCGAAGAATATTTGTAATTTAATTAATAGTAATTTCTTGTCAAAAGCAAACTATGACACAAATCCAGTACAAGAAAATGATTTAAACAACTTTGATATTTTGATCAATACTACGCCTATAGGAATGGGATCTAAGGACTGTCCAATAGATGTTAATATAAATCCACCTAAAAATTTACTAGTTTGTGATATTGTATATAAGCCTCATGAAACTGCATTATTATCTTGGGCAAAGAACAATAATTTAAATGTTGTTTATGGAATTAATATGTTAATTAATCAAGGATTATTAGCTTATGAAATATGGGAAAATATAAAAACGAGTGAGGATGATCTTGAAGAAATAAAGAATGTATATTTCAATTCACTAAAGTAAAAATTTAGAAAGGATGATGAGAATAAAAAGAAAAGGATTCACAACTTTAGAATGTGTAATAAGCTTATTTATTGTTAGTATGATAGTATTTATAATTACATCAACATTGCATAATAATATTGTTTTGCTTAAGAAAAATAATCATAATAGACAGATGTTATATATAGCGAAGGAACAAATAGAAGATGAAAGAAATAAAATAAAAAAGAGTAGAAGTAAAGACGGATATGATAAAGTACAAATGGTTAACAACTTCAAAGTGAAAACTTTAGTTACTCCAATTAGCTATTATAATTGTTATGATTTAAGAGTTAAAGTATCAGATAATAATAGAGAAATGGAACTTAATACTTATGTTACAAAAAAAGAGTAAAGGTTCAATTTTAATTATGTCAGTTATTACATTTACAATAATTAGCTTGATTTGTATTACATGTTCTAGTTTGATTTTAAGTAATAACAGAATTAGTGAGTTAGAATATAAAACGGAAAAGCTTAAGGAAGAGAATCTTGGAGTTATTGAACTTATTTATAGTAATATGCTTAAAGAAGTTAAATATACTGTGGAAAACACAGAAATAGAAGATGAATTTTATAATTATTTAACTAAAAATAATAGTGCCATATTTATAAATAAAGTAAAAAAAATCGAAAATACAGGGACTACAAATAGAATTATAGATATGGATTTTGATAATAGTTTGTCTACAAAAGAATATATTCATTATAAAATTTCAATAAAAAGTAAAATTAATAATCATGATAAATACGCCTTAATAAGCGTTAAAATTAAAAATCCTTGGTTGGGAAAAACAGAGAAAAAATTAGAAGAATCGGATATTAATGAACAAGAAGATTCAAACATAGAAACTAATATTGAAAATACTGAGGAGGAAGTTACTAAAATAAATGAAGGTGATTTAATTACGTTTTACAATTACGAGGAGAAATAATATATGAAGCGAGAAGGAATGTGAGCACGCTTGAGCTTATAATAACAATAAGTATAATAGTCATCTTATCTAGTATTTGTTTTATGAAATACGAAGGTGATAATTATAAAATAGAATTTTTTGCAAGAGAATTATGTTCAGATATACGTTATGTAAGAAGAGAAAATATGTTAAATAATCAAAATGTTTATATTAGATTTCTAAATGAAAATAACAAATGGTCTTACATTTTACATAGAAATAAAAAAGAAGACAAAAGAGTGCATTTACCTAAGAATGTAAAATTAAATTTTCCAATAGGTCAGAATAATTCATTAATATCTTTTCATACGAGTGGTCTATATAAAAATGGTGGTGGAACCATAAGTATTAATAAAGGTGATAATTATAAATATATTACAATAGTACCAGTAAGTGGAAGAGTGCTATACAAAGAGGGAATATATGAAAATTAGAAAAGGCTACTTACTTTTAGAAAGTATAATATCCTTATTTATAATAGTAACTATTTCCTTAAGCTTATATTCCTTTTTATTTTTTAGCAATAAATATAAAAAAACTATTGAAGACAATGTAGAATTATATGAACAAGGTGAAGAAATGTGTTACCAAATTAATAAGGTTATAGAAAATAGTGATGAGATTATAAGTATATGCGATTTGAATGGAAATACCATAAGAGGGAATACTTCATCTTATATAAAAATTAATTCTATAAAGTGTAAATATAAAAATCAATATAGAAATGTAAAAGACAAGGAAGTAAGTTATAAGAGCAATAAAAAATTGTTTATAAATACATTAAGTAATAGCGGAAACAGTGAAATTGGAGGTTATGAAATAGGTGACTATGTTGATTTTATGTCTGTAATGATAGAAAATAACAAGGTATCTGTTTAAATTAATTTAAGTAAAAATGATGAAAAATATGAAACGAATTTCAAATCTTATATAAAAGATTTTTAAACGTAAAATAGGACGATAAAATCGTCCTATTCTTCCGTTTATATACACACATAAATAAACATTTTTTTAACAACACATAACAAAAAACAAATTTTAAAGATATGATATTCATATCTTAATTATAAATTACAATATATTATGTTATTTTACAACAATTTACTTATAATTTTATATTAAAAAAATTTTATTTAGTTTTATTGTGTTCAAATAGTAGCATAATAGTATACAATCTAATTAAAATGTATGTGATCTAAAAATAGAACTATGGAGAATAATATGAAGTGTGTAAAAGTTAAAAATATAGAACTAGGTTGTGGCAAACCTAAAATTTGTACATCTTTAGTAGGTAAAAGAGAAGTAGAAATAATAAAAGAGTGCGAAAATATATCTTCAATGGATGTGGATATTGTAGAATTTAGATGTGATTTTTATGAATATATTAAAGACATTACAAAAGTATGTGATTTATTAGATAAAATAAAAACAAAATTAAATGAAAAGCCTCTGATTTTCACCATTAGAAGTAAAGAAGAAGGCGGAGAAATAAATATAAGTGAAAATGAGTATATGGATTTATATAAAAACATATGTGAAAAAAAACTTACTGATATTATTGATGTGGAGCTTAGAATTGGAGATGAAAAAGTAAAAGAATTAATTAAAATAGCTCACAATAATGATATTAAAGTTATTATTTCTAAACATGATTTTGAGCAGACTCCTTCTAAAAGTGAAATGATTAAAGATTTAATAAAAATGCAAAAACTAAAGGGAGATATTCCTAAATTGGCAGTTATGCCCAATAATTATATAGATGTAATTAAATTATTAGAAGTTACTAGTATAATGAAAGAAAAATATAATGGAACTCCAATAATAACTATTTCTATGGGAACTAAGGGGATAATAAGCCGTATGAGTGGACAAATATTTGGGTCTTGCTTAACATTTGCTTCTGGAACAAGAGCTTCTGCACCAGGACAAATAGGCCTTGAAGATTTAGATATTTCTCTGGAAATAATTAATAAATACAATAAGGACGAGATTAATTTACAAAAAAATAATATTATACTAGTTGGTTTTATGGGAACTGGTAAAAGTTCTATATCAAAAAAGCTAAGTGAAGTATTAAAAATAAAAAGCATAGATACTGATCAATATATTGAAAGAAAAGAAAATGCTACTATTGATAATATTTTCTCTGTTAGTGGAGAAGAGTATTTTAGAAAATGTGAAAAAGACACTTTGCTAGAATTATCAAAGAAAGAAAATATTATTATTTCTTGTGGAGGAGGAATAGTAATAAAGGAAGACAATATTAAATTGATGAAAACAATGGGAACAGTAATATTACTTACAGCAAGTCCTAATACCATATACAAAAGAGTAAAATCATGCAAAGATAGACCAATTTTAAATGATAATATGAATGAAGAATATATAGCAACCTTAATGAAGAAAAGAGAAGAAAGATATTTTCAGGCAGCAGATATAATTATAAATACAGATAATAAAAGTATAGAAAAAATTTGTGAAGAAATAATAAATAAGCTATGATTTATAAGTCACTAAAAATTTGCTTTTATAAGCAAATAAAGACTTTTATTAAATTTTTACTAAAGTAACATTATTTGAAATTAATGATTTAGTATAAAAAATAGATAAATTATAAAAATATAATAAAGTAGTTAGTTAAAAACTTGTTTAAATAACTTAATGTATGATATTATATTAAGAGAAAAAATTATTTTGTAAAAATATGCAATTTGCTTAATAAGTTTATTGTATATTAAAAATTTAAATTCATATGATGATATGTATTGGGATGAAGTTAATAGATATCGTCAAGATATATGATGACAAATTTTTTAGATGGAGGAACAGATATGGTAACAGCAGGAGATTTTAGAAAAGGTGTAACTTTCGAAAAAGATGGACAACCTTGTTTAATAGTTGATTTCCAACACGTTAAACCAGGAAAAGGTGCAGCTTTTGTGAGAACAAAATACAAAAACTTAAAAACAGGAGCTATAAGAGAAGAAGCTTTTAACCCAAGTGATAAATTCCCAAAAGCATTAATAGAAACTAAGCAAATGCAATACTTATATGATGACGGTGAATTATACTACTTCATGGATGAAGAGACTTATGATCAAATACCTTTAAACTATGAGCAAGTTGAAGATGCTATAAAATTCTTAAAAGAAAATGAAGTAGCAACTATAAGATTCTACCAAGGACAACCATTCCAAGTAGAAGCTCCAAACTTTGCAGAATTAACAATAACTGAAACAGAACCAGGAATAAAGGGAGATACTGCTTCAAATGTAACTAAATCAGCTACAGTTGAAACTGGTGCAGTAGTACAAGTGCCTTTATTTATAAATGAAGGTGACAAAATAAAAGTAGACACTAGAACTGGTGAATATTTATCAAGAGTTTAATATTTTAATGTATAAAAAGCTTATATATCTTAATAATAATGATATATGAGCTTTTAGTTTATAAATAAAATGAAAGTGAGGTATTAACGTATGAAGTATCTAAGCGAAGAAGTAGCATATTTAAGAGGTTTGGCAGAAGGTTTAGAAATAGAAAGCGAAACTAAAGAAGGCAAAATGATATGCAAGATAATAGATGTACTTGAAAATTTAACTGACACGTTAGATGATATGCAGGAAGATTATGATGAGTTAGTGGAATATGTTGAGAGTGTTGACGAAGATTTATCAGATGTAGAAGACATATTATATGAAGAAGACGATGATGACTTTGATGATGATTATGATGACTACGATGATGAAGACTGCGATGATGAAGATGAATTAAGTTACATAGAAATGGAATGCCCAAATTGTGGCGATTTAGTTGACATAGACGAAGAACTATTATTTGATGATTCAGTAGATGTTATTTGCCCAAATTGTCAAGCAATCATATTATCATCAGAAGAAGATGAAGATTGCTGTGAATGCGGATGTAGCTGCGAAAATCATGAAGAGAAATAGAAGAAAAAAATATTAAAATATTTTGCCTATGAAGCTTTCTGCTCCATAGGTTTTTTGCATTATTTTATTAGAAATAGTACACTATAAAATGATATAATTATTTAAGGAGGAACAATGAACGTTAATAAAAAAGCAATTTATAACATAAGTAAATTTGAAGAAATAATTGATTATACATTTGAGGATAAAAGCTATATATTAGAAGCATTAACTCATAGCTCATATTCAAATGAAAATAAAAATTATAAATTCAATGAAAGATTAGAATTTCTTGGAGATTCGGTTTTAAGTATAGTAATAAGTGATTATTTATTTAAAAAAGAAAAGGATCTTCCAGAAGGAGAACTTACAAAATTAAGAGCAAATATTGTATGTGAAGAGTCACTTAGCGAAGTTGGAGGTCAAATCCATTTAGGAGATCACCTATTACTTGGCAGAGGTGAAGAAGCTACTGGTGGAAGAGACAGAATATCAATTATAGCAGATGCTTTAGAAGCAGTAATTGCAGCTATTTACTTAGATGGTGGTTTAGAACAAGCAAGCAAATTTATATTTAAATTTATGGAAGAAATAATAGAAAACTCTATTGAAGGTAAAATTTTTAGAGATTATAAAACATATCTTCAAGAAGTTTTACAAAGTAAAGGTGAACAAAACATATGGTATAAGTTACTTGAAGAAAAAGGACCAGATCATAATAAAAGATTTGTTATGGAAGTTGGGATCAATGATAAAGTGTTAGGTGTGGGAGAAGGTAAAAGTAAAAAAGATGCAGAACAAGTTGCTGCAAAATCTGCTCTTAAATCACAAAAATTTTAACTTAAGAGGTTGATAAAATGAAAAAGAGAATAATACCTATATTCGTGCCACATAGAGGATGCCCTCATGATTGTATATTTTGTAATCAAAAGAAAATAACAGGAGTTAGCACAGAAGTTACTAGTGAAGAAGCAAGAAATATTATAGAAGAATATTTACCTACTATAGCCAAGGATGCTAGTGTAGAAATTGCATTTTTTGGTGGAAGTTTTACGGCAATAGATGAAAAAACACAAAATGAGTTACTATCAGTTGCTAAAGAGTATGTAGATAAAGGTTTAGTTTCAGATATAAGAATGTCAACAAGACCAGATTGCATTAGTGTAGATATATTAAATAGATTAAAAGAATACAAAACAACAATAATAGAGCTTGGAGTACAATCAATGGACTCAAAGGTACTTCATGATAGTGCTAGAGGACATGACATAGAAAGTGTAATAAAAAGTTCTAACTTAATTAAAGAGTCTGGTATAAATTTAGGACTTCAAATGATGGTTGGACTACCTTCAGATACAGAAGAAAAATGTATTGAAACGGCAAAAAAATTTATTGAATTAAATCCATTTTGTGTAAGAATTTATCCCACATTAGTAGTAAAGGATACAGGACTTGAAACATTATTAAATAAAGGGGAATACAAGCCTTTTACTTTAGAAGAATGTATTTCAATTGTTAAAAAGCTTTTAGTTTTATTTTATGTTAACAACATAAATGTTATAAGAGTTGGGCTTCAAGCAACAGAAGATATACAGCTTGGAAAAGGAATAGTAGATGGACCTTATCATCCAGCTTTTAGAGAATTAGTTGAAGGGGAAATGATTAAAGACTACTTACATTATCTTGTTATACAAAATAAGACTGTAAGCAACTTAGAAATAAAAACAAACAATAAAAATATATCGAAAGTAGTTGGTAATAAGAAGATTAATAAATTATTCTTCAAAAACGAACTGAATATTAATATTAAGACAAAGCCAGAAAACATAGACGAAAATGAATTTGTAATAATATTAGATGACAATAAGGAAGTAAATATTAAAGCGAAAGATATGTACAAAGAACTTTATAATATTTATAACTTGTAGGAAAGACATCTCATTGACGTCATGAAGTGTTGCCCCACGCAGTGGCTTAAGGGTGGCGAATTTTGTAAGGAAGGGAGAATGTAAGCATTGTATTTAAAGAGATTAGAGTTAAAAGGATTTAAATCCTTCCCAAACAAAACAGATATAATCTTCAAAGAAGGTGTAACGGCAATAGTTGGACCAAACGGAAGTGGGAAAAGTAACGTATCTGATGCTGTTAGATGGGTTCTTGGAGAACAAAGTATAAAAAGTCTTAGAGGAGACAAACTTGAAGACGTTATATTTGCTGGATCAGATAACCAAAAACCTATGAATTTCTGTGAGGTAGCACTTACAATAGATAATTCAGACGAAAAGTTAAATATAGATTATAGTGAAGTTACCATAAAGAGAAGGGCTTATAGAAATGGAGAAAGTCAATTCTATTTAAATAATAAAAACTGTAGACTAAAAGATATAAAAGAAATTTTATTAGATACAGGAATTGGTAAAGATGGATATTCTATTGTAGAGCAGGGGAAAGTTGATGAAATTTTAAGTAATAACCCAGTAAACAGAAGAAAAGTTTTTGACGAAGCTTGTGGAATATCTAAGTATAGATATAAAAAGACGGAATCGGAAAGAAACTTAAGAAACACTAAGGAAAATCTAGAGAGAATAAATGATATACATGTGGAAATAGAAAATCAAATTAAACCACTTTATAATCAACAAGTTAAAGCAAGAAAATATTTAGACCTTAGTGAAACATTAAAAAAATTAGAAGTAAACAATTATATAAGAGAAATACAAAGAATAGAACAACAATTAAAAGAGATAAATAGCCAATACGAAGTTCTAGGTAAAGAATTAGAACATATTGATAAAGAAAAAATATTATTTGAAGAAAACTCAAAGGAAGTTAGTATTCAAATAGAAGAAATAGATAAATCCATAGAAAAAGCTACAGAATATATAAACTCTATTAAATCTGTAATAGATAAAAAAGACTATGAGATTAATTTATTAAATCAAAGAAAAGATAATAGCTCTACTAAAATAAAAAGAAATACTGAGGAGCTAGAAAATATAAACAAATCCTTAGAAGATAATAAAGAAAACTTAGAAAAAATAAACAATGAAAAAGAAGAAAAAGAAAAATCAATAAATGAATTCAAAAATCAGCTTAATATTTTTATGGAAAAGAATGAAACCAATAAGAATAAAATTGAAGCGTTGAATGATAGAATTGAAAATTTAAAAGATGAAATAATTAAATTACTTAATGAAAAACAAGATGTAAGTAATAAATTATCAACTTTAAATGCGAATAAAGATAATATTAATCAAAGAAATGAAAATATAGACGTAGAAATTAGAGAAATAAATGAAAAATTAAAATATAAGGAAGAACTTTTAAAAGAAATCCAAGATGAAATAAATAATAAAAAAGAAAAAATTGAGGATTTAAAAAATAAAGTAAATAATTATTATGAAAATCTTAGAAAGTTAAAAGAAGATAATCAAAACTTAAATACTAAGATGCAAAATAATAACTACGCTCTAAAAGAATATAGCTCTAAATTAAATGTTTATATAGATATGGAAAATCACTATGAAGGATTTAACAGAGGAGTTAAAGAGGTTCTAAAAAATAAAAACCTTAAGGGAATATATGGCGCTTTAGGGCAGGTGGTAACTGTTCCACAAAAGTATGAAAAAGCTATTGAAGCAGCACTTGGTGCTTATATGCAAAATATAATAACAGCTGATGAGAATAGTGCAAAAGCAGCCATAAATTATTTAAAACACAATAAAATTGGTAGGGTAACTTTTTTACCTATGAATATAATTAAATCTAAAAAGATAAACAATATTCAAACTAGAACTAATATTATTGGAATTGCCAGTGATTTAATATCTTATGATGATAAATATAGGGATATACTAGAGAATATACTAGGAAGAACTATAGTGATAGACAATATAGATGAAGGAATTAAATTTGCTAGAGAAACTGGACATAAATACAAAGTAGTAACCTTAGAAGGTGAAATATTAAATCCAGGAGGTTCCTTAACAGGTGGTTCTCTAAAAACAAGTGGGAATATTTTATCAAGAAAAAGACTTATAAATGAGTTTAATGAAAAAATAAAAACTACAAAGGAAGAAAATGCATCTATACAAGAAAAACTAGTATCCATAGAAAAAGACATAATAAGCTGTAAAGAGAATATTCAATCTTACGAAGAAGAAATGAAAAACTTAGATAAAGAATTAATATTTAGTAATTCATCTTATTCAAGATACGAAGAAGAAATAAATAACTTCTTATCTAGTATGAAAAAGTTGGAGAATGAAAAACAAAATCTAGGATCAAACTTAAGTTATACTCTTCAAAAGAAAGAAGTACTAGAATCTCAAATAAAAGATATTGATGACAAGCATAAAAATAACAAAGAAAATATAGAAACTTTAAATGAAGAACTTAATAAAGAAAGTGAAATTTACGAAGCTGAAAAAAGTAAATTTGACAATATAAATCTTCAACTTACAAAAGACAAAGAAATACTTAAGTCCTTTAATGCAGATATGGAAAGGATAAAAGAATATTTAAATCAACTCCACAGTAAAAAACTTTTAATTGAGAAAGAAAATAATGAAGAAGAAAACGAAATAAAAGATATTGACGAAAAAATAATCCTGGAAAATAGGGAAAAGGAAAATTTAAAAAATCAATTAAATGAAAATAACAAAGGATTAGAAAATAAAAAAATAGCTAGAGAAAACTTAAAACAAAACCTAGATGATAATAATATAAAACTTAAGAATATTGATAAACAATTTATGGAATTAAAAGAAGCCATATTTAAAGTTGAATCTAAAATTGAGAAACTAGAATCAAATAAGGAAAGTAATAACTTTAAATTATTTGAAGACTATAATCTAACATACTTACAAGCTATAGAGCTTAGGGATGATGAAATAGAAATAAATAAAAAGATATTAGATTCTATAAAAAAAGATATTAGGTCTTTAGGAAATGTAAATGTGGATTCCATAGAAGAATACAAAGAAACAAAAGAAAGATATGATTTCTATAGTGAGCAAAAAGAAGACTTACAAAAGTCTATTGAGGCTATAGAAGAAATAATAGCAGAGTTGGAAGAACACATGAAAGTACAGTTTAAAGAAGAATTTGATAAAATAAATGAAAACTTTAAATATGTATATAACAGATTGTTTGGTGGAGGAGAAGGAAATTTAACTATTTTAGATGAAGAAAATATTCTAGAAAGTGATATAGAAATTACTGCAAAACCACCAGGTAAAAAGATGAAGAATTTAAGTTTATTATCAGGAGGAGAAAAGGCATTAACAGCAATTAGTATACTATTCTCCATTTTACTGGCAAAACCAACACCGTTTTGTATACTAGATGAAATAGAAGCTCCACTAGATGATAGCAATATAGCTAGATTTGGGAAATTCTTAAAAGAATTAACATCTACAACTCAATTTATTGCTGTAACTCATAGAAGAGGTACAATGGAAGCAGCAGACTATATTTATGGTGTAACTATGGAACAAAGGGCTATTTCAAAAGTTATAGCTTTAAGCTTAAATGAAGCAGAAGAAATGACTGATATTATTTAACAAGAAAAGTAAAGTATACTTAGGAGGAAGCAGAGTGTTTAAAAAGTTTTTCAAAAAGAACAAAAAAGAAGAAATACAAGAGGAAGTTCAAGAAGTAGCTGTAAGTGAAGAAGCAGTGGAAGAAGAAATAGCAGTAGAAAAAAAAGAAGAAACAGTTGAAGCAATAGAAGAAGTTTCTTTAGATACATCAATAGAGGAAGATATTCAAATTGAAGAGAAACCACAAGTTGAAGTAGTAGAAGAAAAAGAAGAAATTGTTGAAGAGGAAACTGAAGAAGCAAAAATAAGTTTATTTGAAAGATTAAAGCAAGGTTTATCAAAGGCTAAACAAGGTATAACAGATAGAGTAGACCAAGTTTTAAAATCATATACAAAAGTTGATGATGAGTTATTAGAAGAAATTGAAGAAATACTAATAACAGCAGATGTTGGTGTAGATACAACAATGAATATAATTGAAAAACTAACAGATGCAATAAAAACTAAAAAAATAACAGATCCACAAGATGTTAAAGGAGAATTGAGGTTAATAATAGAAGAAATATTAACTAATGAAAATTCAACTTTAGATGTTAGTAATAAACCAACAATAATATTAATGGTAGGAGTTAATGGAGTTGGAAAAACTACAACAATAGGAAAATTAGCTAGTAGATACAAAAAAGAAGGTAAAAAAGTTTTAATCGCAGCAGGAGATACATTTAGAGCTGCTGCCATAGACCAATTAGAAGTATGGGCTAAGAGAAGTGATGTGGATATAATAAAACATCAAGAAGGTGCAGATCCAGGAGCTGTAATATTTGACTCAATAAAAGCTGCAAAAGCAAGAGATATTGATTTATTAATCTGTGATACAGCAGGAAGACTACACAATAAGGCTAACTTAATGAATGAATTATCAAAAGTATTCAAAATAGTTGATAGAGAATATCCAGAAGCTAAAAAAGAAGTGTTATTAGTTGTGGACGCTACAACTGGACAAAATGCCGTATCTCAAGCAAAAAGCTTTAAACAAGTGTGTGATATAACAGGACTTGTCTTAACTAAACTTGATGGTACTGCAAAAGGTGGAGTTGTGCTTGCTGTTAAATCTGAAGTAGATGTACCTGTTAAATTAATAGGAGTTGGAGAAAAAATGGAAGATTTACAAGACTTTGATGCTAAAGCATTTTCAGAGGCATTATTTGGGTAAAATTTAGACGAAATATATTGACAATAAATTAGTTTTAATATAAAATACAATGTGTAAAGTAATTAACCTTTACAGTATACACTGGGAAGTGAAGTTATGAATATAGATAAGATGGTGGAAATTGGGTTATTATTTGAACAATATAAAGAATTATTAACTGATAAGCAAAAAGAAATAGTTTCACTTTATTATGAAGAGAATTATTCTTTAGGCGAAATCAGTGAAAATCTTAATGTATCTAGACAAGGAGTTTACGATACACTTAAACGTTCAGAGAAGATATTAAGAGAATATGAAAGCAAACTTCACTTAGTATCGCAAAGTAACGAGGAAGAAAAAATCCTAAAATCACTTGAAGATAAAATTGTTGACATTAAACAAGATTTATTGCAAAATAGAGATTGTGCTAATTTAATCCCTAAGTTAGAAACAATAGAACAAATATGTAGGGAGTTGTTAAAATGATATTTGAAGGTTTATCAGATAAATTGCAAGGTGCACTTGGTAAGTTAAAATCAAAAGGAAAACTTACAGAAAAAGATGTAAAAGATGCAATGAGAGAAGTTAAGCTTGCTTTGTTAGAAGCAGACGTAAACTTTAAAGTTGTTAAAGACTTTATAAAAAAGGTTCAAGAAAGATGTGTTGGACAAGAAGTTATGACAAGTTTAACTCCAGCTCAACACGTTATCAAGATAGTAAACGAAGAACTTACTGCTCTTATGGGAGATGTACAAAGTAAAGTAATGATATCTTCGAAACCACCTACAATTATTATGATGGTTGGTCTTCAAGGTGCTGGTAAAACAACTACTTCAGGAAAAATAGGGAATTACTTCAAAAAACAAGGTAAAAGACCTTTATTAGTAGCTTGTGACGTTTATAGACCTGCAGCAATCAAACAATTACAAGTTGTAGGAGAAAAATTAGATATACCAGTATTTAATATGGGTGACAAAGAAAGCCCAGTAAATATAGCAAAAGCAGGATTAAGTCATGCCATAAAAAATAACAATGACTTAGTTATTATAGATACAGCAGGTAGACTTCACATAGACGAAACTTTAATGGATGAATTAAAATCTATTAAAACAGAAATAAAACCTCATGAGATTTTATTAGTAGTTGACTCTATGACAGGTCAAGATGCAGTAAATGTATCACAAAGTTTTGATGAAGCTTTAGGCTTAGACGGTGTAGTTCTTACAAAACTAGATGGTGATACAAGAGGTGGAGCGGCACTTTCAATAAGAGCTGTAACACAAAAACCAATTAAATTTATAGGTATGGGTGAAAAACTAGACGACTTAGAACCATTCTATCCAGACAGAATGGCATCGAGAATTCTTGGAATGGGAGACGTACTAAGTTTAATAGAAAAAGCTCAAGAATCTATAGATATGGAAAAAGCCAAAGAGCTAGAACAGAAAATGAAAAAACAAGATTTTGATTTTGAAGATTTCTTAGCTCAAATGGAACAAATTGAAAACATGGGACCGCTTGATAAAGTACTTGGAATGATACCTGGTATGGGTAGCTTAAAAGGTCAACTTGGTGATGTGGACTTAAATGGAAAAGAAATGAAAAGAACTAAAGCCATAATACAATCTATGACTTTGGAAGAAAGACGTAAGCCGGAGCTACTAAATGCTTCTAGAAAAAGAAGAATAGCAAAAGGTAGCGGGACAAGCGTGCAAGACATAAACAGACTTGTAAAACAATTAAATGAAATGAAAAAAATGATGAAGATGTTTATGGGTAATCAAAAAGGTATGAAGAAAAGAGGCGCACTTGGCGGACTTCCTTTCTTTAAATAAATAATACACAAAAATAAACAAAAAATTCGGAGGTGACTGTAATGGCAGTTAAAATAAGATTAAAAAGAATGGGTGCAAACAAAAAACCTTTCTACAGAATAGTAGTAGCAGATTCTAGAGCACCAAGAGATGGAAAATTCATAGAGGAAATAGGATTCTACAACCCAATTTCAGCTAACAAAGAAACTAGAATAAACGACGAGAAAGCTTTAAAATGGTTATCAGTAGGAGCTCAACCAACTGATACTGTTAAAAAATTATTCGCTAACAACGGAATAACTGAAAAGTTCGAAGCTCAAAAACAATCTAAATAGTCTATAAACTATTAAGGTACTTAATTTAATCCATTATGGATTAGTTTTTAGGAGATGAATATATGAAAGAGCTAGTTATGCATATTGTCAAAGCTCTAGTAGATAATCCTGACGAAGTGACAATAGAAGAAACTATGGAAAAAGATGAAATTATCTTAAAACTAAAAGTTTCTCAAGATGATGTGGGCAAGGTTATCGGAAAGCAGGGAAGAATAGCCAAGGCTATAAGAACTGTGTTAAAATCTGCTGGAAATAAAGAAAATATCAAGGTTTCACTTGAAATATTATAGAAGGGTTAGGTATGTGCCTAATCCTTTTTGTTTATAATAATCTTTAAAGTTGAAAATAATCATGCAAATATTAAATATATAAATAAAAAATAATTTTAAGACTAAAAACAAAGACTAAAAACAAAGACTAAAAACAAAAACAAATATTATTTGATATTAAAGATATATTTTTTGAAAAGAAAGAAACAATTTAAAGAAGGTGAGACTATGAAAGAAAAGTTAACTCATTTTAGAATCGGTCAGATAGTGAATACTCAAGGTCTTAAGGGCGAAGTTAGAGTATATCCATATGTGGACGATATAAACAGATTTGATGATTTAGAAAGTTTTTATCTTGATAAAAACTTTGAAAAAGAATATGAAGTTGAAAAGGTAAGATATAAAGGAAATATGGTTATAATGAAAATAAAGGGTATAGACTCTGTGGAGCTTGCTGAAAAAGTTAAAACTAAAAATCTTTATATATCTAGAGATAACAGTGTAGACCTTGATGAAGATGAATTTTTCATAGTAGATTTAATAGGACTAGAAGTATTTACAGTAGGTGGAGATAAAGTAGGAACTCTTAAAGATGTACTACAGTATTCAGCTAACGATGTATATGTTGTAAAAGGAGATAATGATAAAGAATATCTTATCCCGTCAACACTAAAATTTGTTCCTGAAATAAACATAGAAGAAAAGAAAATGATAATAGATCCTATAAAAGGAATGTTAGATTAGGTGATAATATGAGATTTCACATTATGACTCTTTTCCCAGATATTTTCAACTCATATATGAGTGAAAGTATAATGAAAAGAGCTATTGAAAAAGAAATAATAGAAGTACATGTGTACAATATTAGAGACTTTTCAACAAACAAACATAAAAAAGTGGATGACTATCCATTTGGAGGGGGAGCAGGAATGCTTATGACTCCTCAGCCCATATATGACACATATAAGCATATTGTAGAAACTCACAATATAAAAAGTCCTAGGGTGGTATATTTAACACCAAAAGGCCAGGTATATAAACAAGATATAGCTTGTGATTTATCTCTAGGTGAGGATATCATATTACTTTGTGGTCATTATGAAGGAATAGATCAAAGAATTATTGATTTAATAGTAACGGATGAAGTTTCCATAGGAGACTATGTATTAACTGGAGGGGAACTTCCAGCTTTGATTATGATAGACTCTATAGCTAGACTAATTCCTGGCGTACTTAGCCAAAATGAATCTTTTGAAGAAGAAAGTTTCAAAGATGATTTATTAGAATACCCACATTACACTAGACCGAGAGAGTTTATGGGTATGTCTGTACCAGATGTATTACTATCAGGTAATCATCAAAAAATAGAAAAATGGCGTCTTGATGAATCTAAAAAAATTACGAAACTTAGAAGACCAGACTTGTATAAAAAGTCTTGTAAGAAGTAAATAAATATAGTATAATTAAGACTGTTGATAAATAACGGCCGCTCCTCTGCTTACATTGGTCAGTAATTAAGAGCGTCTATGAACTTAGGAGGAAGAAAATGAACGAATTAATAAAATCATTAGAACAAGAACAATTAAAAGCTGAAGTTCCTGCATTTGGACCTGGGGACACAGTAAGAGTACACGTTAAAATAGTTGAAGGAAAAAGAGAAAGAGTTCAGGTATTTGAAGGTGTAGTAATGAAGAGACAAGGTGGAGGAGCTAGAGAAACTTTCACTGTTAGAAAAATATCTTTCAATGTTGGTGTAGAAAGAACTTTCCCAGTTCACTCTCCAAAAATAGAAAAAATCGAAGTTACTAGAAAAGGTAAAGTAAGAAGAGCTAAGATAAACTACCTAAGAACTAGAACTGGTAAAGCTGCTAAGATAAAAGAAGCTAGAAATAAATAATAACTTTTTAAGTTAATTTAGGAAGGAAATCTCTTTGGGGATTTCCTTTTTTTCAGTCATTAATATGATGAAATATGGACAAAATTATAGATATAATAAAAAATAAAATCCAATATATTAGGATGAAATAAATTAGTACTTATAAAAGATAAGGAAGTGAAAATATGGCAAGAGATTATAGAAGAAGTGATTATGACGAATATTTAAAAGATGATAACTTACATATAAACTGGTATCCAGGGCATATGAAAAAAACTAAGGAATTAGTTCAAAATAACTTAAAAATGGTAGACGTTGTAATAGAGTTATTAGATGCTAGAATACCTTACTCAAGTAAAAACCCTCAAATAGATGAAATAGTTGGAGATAAGCCAAGAGTAGTTGTTCTAAACAAAAGTGACTTAGCAAATCCAGCGAACTTAAGCAAATGGGTTAACTACTATGATAAAAAAGGAATAAAAGCAATACCTGTAGCGACAATAAAAGGTAATGGAGTAAATAAAATAGTAGACGAGTGTAAAAATGTTACTAAAGAAATGATGGATAACCTTAAAGCTAAGGGAAGACAAGAAAGAGCTATCAGACTTATGATAGTTGGTGTCCCAAACGTAGGTAAATCAACTCTTATAAACAAACTTACAGGAAGAAAAAGCACGGTAACTGGAGATAAGCCAGGGGTTACTAAATGTAAGCAATGGGTAAGACTTAAAGGAAACTTAGAATTACTAGACACTCCAGGTATACTTTGGCCTAAGTTTGAAGATCAAGAAGTTGCCCTTAACTTAGCTTTCAGTAGAGCTATAAAAGATGAAGTACTTGATATAGACACTTTAGGACTTAAATTTATAGAAAAGCTTATGGAAATAGAGCCAGAAAAATTAAAAGCAAGATATAAATTAGAAGAGTTAGGAGAAACTCCTCTTGAAACTATGGAAATGATAGGTAGAAAAAGAGGATTTATACTAGGAAGACAAGAACTTGACTATACTAGAATAGCTCAAACTGTTCTAAATGAATACAGAGAAGGTAAAATAGGACAAATATCTTTAGAAGAACCGATGGATTATATGGATAAATAAAAAGAAAGCATTTATGCTTTCTTTTTATTGAGGAATAACATTATAAAAAATAAATCATAAATTATATATATAAATATTTGTAGGGAGGTGGTATTTTGATTGAACCTGAATACGGAGACGTAATATGTGTTAATCACGGTATATATAATCATTTTGGCATATTTGTAGATAAAAACCACGTTATCCATTATAGTGGGAAAGAAAAAGATATGTTTTTTAGAGAGATGGTTATAGATGAAACAGATATGGAAAATTTTCTGGGAGAATCTGATAAATATTATGTATATAGGTTTTCACAGGACAAACCTTCTAATGTTAATAGGATAAGAGCAGAGGGACTAGGTAGGGACTTAGTAGATGATGTGCAAGCTTTATATCTTATTTATCGAATTAAAAATAAGATTAAATTTAAAGTATACACACCAGAAGAAACTGTGAAAAGGGCAAGAAGTAGAATTGGGGAAAGAAAGTTTTTGCTTCATGCTAACAACTGTGAGCATTTTGCTATTTGGTGCAAAACAGGAGTAAAGCAATCCTATCAAGTTAATGCAGTAATAAAAGTAATGTTTGTGAAATATTTAATATATGAGGATTATTAAAATTACGTAGGCAAACGATACCTACGTTTTTTTATTTATAAAATTACATAAAAATAAATATTTAAATAAGTATAATAAAAAATAATGTTAAAAAATAAAAATATTTTAAAAAAATTTATCAAAAAATTAACAATCAATAGAAAATCGTGCTAAAATTATAATATAAAATATAACAAATTATATATTTAAATTATAAAGCAGGTGATACAGCAAAAACATATTGATTTATGAGTAAAATAATAAGAGCTAGTACGAACTAATAAGTTTCCAAAAAAAAGCGTTAAGCTATTGATAAGGGGAGAATTAATATGAAACAGCAAGTTAGTAGGAAGGCCACATTATTAGAGGCGATGATACCAATAATATGTTTAGGAGTGTTTTTAGGAATAGGAATATTTATGTACGGATCATCACCACATGTACCACTAGTAGGAGCAGCAGCCATAGCAGGAGCTATAGGTGTATATAGATTAGGCTTTCAATGGTCTGAATTAGAAAGCAGTATGTTTGATAGTATTAAAATGGCAATGCAAGCAATTTTAATAATAATGATAATAGGTATACTTATAGGAACTTGGATAATAAGTGGAGTAGTACCAAGCATGATTTATTGGGGATTAAAAGTTATATCACCAAATATTTTCTTAGTGGCATCAGTAATAGTATGTTCCATAGTATCTTTGGCAACAGGATCATCTTGGAGTACAATGGGAACAGTTGGTGTGGCACTTTTAGGAATAGGTCAAAGTTTGGGAATACCAACAGGCTTAGTAGCAGGTTCTATAATATCAGGAGCGTACTTCGGAGATAAGTTGTCACCTTTATCTGAAACAACTAATTTGGCACCAGCAATGGCAGGTACTGATTTATTTACTCATATAAAATATATGTTATATTCAACTATACCATCATTAATAATAGTTTTAGTTATATTTGGTATAATGGGAATGAAATATTCGGGACAAGAATTAGATGCAAGTCAAATACAGTTAATTAGTAGTACATTAGAATCTTCATATAATACACTATCACCACTTTTATTAATTGCACCAATAGCAGTAATTGTGCTAGTAATGCTAAAAGTACCAGCAATTCCTGGACTTATAGGAGGGGCATTGATAGGAGTTGTTATAGCAGTATTTTTCCAAGGTCAAGATATGGGAGCAGTATTAGAGGCAGCAACAAATGGATATGTATCAGCTACAGGTGTGGAGTCAGTAGACATGTTATTATCTAAAGGTGGACTTATGAACATGATGTCAACAGTATCATTAACAATATGTGCCCTAGGTTTAGGTGGTATACTAGAAAAAACAGGTATGCTTGAAGTTATAGCATGTTCTATATTAAAAGCTGCAAAAGGAGTATTTGGAACAGTATTATGTACCATGCTAACTTGTACATTTACTAACATAATAGCTGGAGAACAATATTTATCAATTGTTATACCTGGAAGAATGTATAGTGAAGAATTCAAAAAAAGAGGAATACATCCAAAAATGTTATCTAGAGCACTAGAAGATAGTGGAACACTAAGTTCTCCATTAGTACCATGGAATACTTGTGGAGCATATATTGCAGGAACACTAGGTGTGTCAGCCTTTGTATATGCACCATATGCCTTATTAAATATAATAAATCCATTAGTTTCATTGGCAATGATAGCATTTAATTATAAAGTAGCAAGAATTGATGATAATAAAGAAGATTTAAAAATGTGTGAAAAAGCTAATTAGTTATTAAGTTAAATAGATATATGAAGCCAACAGGAAAATAGTTCTGTTGGCTTTTTTGTGAAGGTAAACCCTTGGTCATATGAAGGCGGTGAATTATATGATAAAATATAAAAGGTAAGTACATAATAAAACTGAATAAATATTAAGGAGATTACCATGAATAACAAAAGCGTAAAAGAGATAAAAGAAATAGTAGATAATTTAAAAGTTGAACAATACTTAGAATATATAAATATTTTAAAAAATGATGAAAGAAAATCAGTACAAAAGTTTGCTGTATCTTTGGCAAAAAAACTAGATGCTATAAGAAAAGAAGATGAAAGATTAGAACTTATAAATACGTATGAAAATGACGGATACTCAAAAGGGTATTTATACATAGGTGGAATAGACGAAGTTGGTAGAGGGCCACTAGCTGGGCCAGTAGTTGCAGCTGTAGTTGTTTTACCACCAAACACAAAAATAGAAGGAGTAGACGATTCTAAAAAAGTAAAAGAAAGCAAAAGAGAAGAGTTATACGAAATAATAAAAGAACATGCACTGGACTTTGGAATAGGAATTGTGGACAATGAAGAAATAGACGACTATAATATTTTAAATGCCACATTCATGGCAATGAAAAAAGCATTAAACTCAATGAAAAAACAACCAGACTATTTATTAGTAGATGCTGTAACTATACCAGGAGTTGATATAAAACAAAATCCAATAATAAAAGGTGATTCAAAATCCATATCTATAGGTGCTGCCAGTATATTAGCCAAGGTTACAAGGGATAGAATGATGTGTGACTATGATGAAATATACCCAGAGTATGGATTTAAATCAAATAAAGGATATGGCACAAAGGAACACTACGAAGCTATAGAAAAGCATGGTATAACACCAATACATAGAAAAAGTTTCCTTAAAAATGTTTTATAGACTATAATTATAAATGGAAGAATTATTAAGATAAATTATTGTTGGAGGGGGTCATAATAATGAATTATAAAGACATGCTAAAAGAAGCAAGAGAAAACTTAAATGGAAGTTGTAGAGTTTGTAAAGTTTGTAATGGAGTAGTTTGTGCAGGAGAAGTTCCAGGAATGGGTGGAAAAGACAGTGGATCTGCATTTGTAGAAAATTTCAAAAGTTTGCAAGATGTTAAAATAAATATGAGAGTTATACATAATGTATCAAATCCAGATACATCAGTAGAATTATTTGGGAAGAAAATGAAAGCACCTATATTTGCAGCTCCTATAACAGGAACTACATTAAACATGGGTGGAAAAATAAGTGAAAAAGAATACATAACTCCAGTTGTAGAAGGATGTATAGAAAGTGGAATATTCCCAATGGTTGGAGATACTGCTGTAGATTCTTTCTTAATGGATAACTTAGATGTATTAAAAGAAAATAATGGACAAGGGATAGTATTTATAAAACCTTGGGAAAATCACGATATAATAAAGAAAATAAAGTTGGCTGAAGAAGCAGGAGCTTTTGCTGTTGGTGTGGATGTGGATGCATGTGGGTTAGTTACTTTATCAATGCATGGAAAAACTGTTGTACCAAAGGATGTGGAAGCTTTAAAAGAGCTAAAAGCTGCTACTAAGTTACCATTTATAGTGAAGGGGATAATGACTGTGGAGGATGCTATGCTTGCTGTAGAAGCTGGTGTTGATGCTATAGTTGTTTCTAATCATGGTGGTAGAGTGCTAGATTGTACTCCAGGTGCGGCTGATGTGTTACCTGCTATTGCTCAGGCTGTTGATGGTAAGCTTACTGTGCTTGTTGATGGCGGTGTTAGAAGTGGTGTTGATGTTGTGAAGCTTATTGGGCTTGGAGCTGATGGTGTTCTTATTGGAAGACCTTTTGTAACTGCTAGTTTTGGTGGTGGTAGAGAAGGTGTTGAGATGTATGTTAAGAAGATTGTTGGTGAGTTTGAGGCTACTATGAGACTTACTGGATGTCAGACTGTTGGGGATATTGATGGGAAGGTTATATATAGATAGTAAGTAGGTGGAGAGGGTTGGATACGACTCGTCTCCACCATTGAAATCCACTAAAAGATACTAGTATGTTACTAGTATCTTTTTTAATAATTAAAATAAATGAAAATAATATAAAAAGTAAGTCTACATAAATACAAGGTGATGAACTATATGAAGAAGTAAAAGTAGTATCATAATTCCAAGAAATAGAAAAATTATATTTCTTGGAAGTTATGCATAATTTTAAATTAGCTATTAGCCAAATATTAAATGAATAAGTTCAAACAATGAGTTGATATAATGCTTAAACCATATTTAGGTAAATGTGTAGATGTAGTTATAGATAGACTGCTAGAGAGTAAGCATCCTAAATGGGATATATATTATATTGTAAACTATGGATATATAGAAATTAGATATAAAGATGACAAAATTACTTTTATGAAAAAAGTACCTAAAGAAAAACAAAGCCAAGGATAGTAAGTTAAGTCATTGAAATAACATGACTTACTATCCAGGTGGGAAACTTGACGCCTTTTGTCAAGTTTATGATATTAATTATTTCAACCTGTAAAAAAACGATATCCACTGCCACGAACAGTAACAATATATTTTGGGTTTTGAATATCTTCTTCAATTTTATTTCTTAAACGATTAATATATACCATTATAGTATTGTCATCTACAGCAACTGTATGTCCCCAAACATGATCATAAATCATTTCTTTAGTAAAAACTTTATTTGGATTATTCATGAATAAAAGAATAAAGTTACTTTCCTTAGCCGTAAGAATTATCTCGTTATTGTTTTTATAAAAACGAAGGGTTGAAGTATCGTATTTAAAGCAACCACATTCAATAATGTGATTATTATTTGCAATTTGGTTTTTGGTGCGCCTAATAAGAGCTTTAATTTTAGCACCGATAACTAAAGGTCGAAACGGCTTTGTAATGTAATCATCAGCACCAATAGATAGGCCATATAGTGCATCATAATCCTCACACCTGCCACTAATTATGATAATAGGTGTTAATATATTGCTATTACGTAATTTTTTAATAACATCGAATCCTTCCATATCACCCATATTAATGTCCATTAAAATAAGATCATATTTTGTGTTCATAGCTAGGCTTAAAGCCTCTGTTCCACTATTAGCAATATCAGAGTTTAGTTCGTTGAAATCAACTACTTTTTTTAATAGTTGGCATATAGCAATATCGTCATCAACAATTAAAACTTTATCCATTAAATAGTCCTCCGTACAATTCCCTTTTAAAATATAAAAATAAGTTATTAAATTTTATATTTAATAAATAACTAAGATTTATTATAATGGATTTAAATACATATGTCTAGTTAAGAAAATTGTTTAGGGGTGGAGTAATGTGAAGGAAAAAAAAATTATATACATTGTGATTGTTTTAACAACAATTTCGGTAGTGGTTATTAATACTGGGTTATCAGTGTTGGAAAAATATAAGGCAGAAAGTGTTAATATCCAAAAGCAGCAATTACAGATTATTGCACAAACATTATCAGAATATATTCAAGAAATTATATTGCATAAAGCACAAATACTAGATGAAAAATGTGAAAATATTGAATTTAGCAATAATAATGAAAAGTTTATTTTAATAGGTGAAAATAGCAATAGAATAGATAATGAAAAATATATTAATATATTAAAAAAACAACGTGGATATACACAAGTAACTAATGATATTAAGTTGATTGCATATGACGATAATGGAAAATTTTCTTGTGTATTAATAAAGCAGTTAGATAGTAATATTTTTGTTGGAATGATAATAGACTTACAATTATATTATAAAAGATTTATATCTAAAATTAAGGTAGGTACAAATGGATATATTGTAGTTAAGAATGCGGATGGAACGATTTTAATGCATCCAGATAATATCCAATTAGGAATTGATGTGATTGAGGGAAGACAAGAACTTTATCCAGATGTAGACTTAACGAGTTTAAAAGAATTATTTGAATTTCAATCTAAAAATGAAAGTGGAGTAAAAGAGTATAATTCTTACTGGTGGACGAAAAAAAAAATTATAGATGCAAAAAAAATAGCAGCACATTCACAAGTGAATTTTGAATCAGATTTTATTATTGTTTCTGCAACTACAGATCACACTGATATATATAAGCCTTTAGAAGATGGATATCAAAGTATATTTAATATGATTTTTACGGTAACTGTGATAATATTGTCGTTTTTGGGATATATAGCATATCTTATTTTTAAAAATCATAAAAATAGGGAGGAAATTTTATACTTAAGAGAACTAAATGATATTTTAGAAGAAACTAGAAGAAAAGAAGAAACTATGTCACATCAACAAAGGTTACAAATAATGGGAACAATGACTGGTGGTATAGCTCATGAGTTTAATAATTTATTAACACCAATTATAGGTTATGCAGAATTACTGAAATGCAGTCTATCAGATGATTCAGAAGAATTTGAGTACTCTCAAGAAATATTAAAATCAGCAGATAGTGCACAACAAATTATTAAGAATATTTCTAAATTGAGCAGGAAAAATATGGAAACAGTTTTTAGATTTATTCATTGTAAGTATATATTTGAAGATGTGATTAAAATGCTTACTCCATTAATACCATCAAATATTAGGTTAATAGAAATATATAATATAGGACCTGATAAAGGAATTATTTGCAATGAAACTCAAATATATCAAGTAATTCTGAATTTATGTGTAAATGCATTTCATGCAATAGGAGATAAAGAAGACGGAACGGTAGAGTTCTGTTGGGAGATTGAAAATGAACAAATTCTAATTAAAGTTAAAGATAATGGATGTGGTATGGAAAAGATTATACAAGATCAAATATTTGATCCATTTTTCACAACTAAAATAAAAGGACAAGGTACAGGGCTTGGACTTTCAATGGTAGACCAAATTGTACATAGCCATAAAGGTAAAATAGAAATAGATAGTAAGGTTAATGTAGGAACAACTTTTACTTTATATTTTCCATTAGCAATAGAATCAAAAATGAGAATAGTAGATAGTAAAAAACTTAATGAAAGTAAAATTGAAGTTTTAATTTTAGATGATAACGAAAAAGTAATGAGATTGTTAAAAAGAGATTTAGAAGAACATGGAATAAATACTGATACTTGCAATGGAATAGAAGAAGCATTAATTTTAATAGAAGAAAATTCGTATGACATTGTATTGATAGACCAGCAATTATCAAATTTAAAGATAAATAAGGATGGCCTTAATATAGCAGAATTAATAGCTATAAATTTTCCGTATTTAAATAAAATAATTATGGTTGATCAAGTTAAAAAGGAAGTAGTAGAAGCTAAGCGATATGGATTTATAGATGAGTTTATAGAAAAACCTGTATCTGTAAATGTAATTATTGATATAATTTATCGAATATACAACCTTAAAAAAATGTAATGTAAATCTTGCGTTTTTTTAAGGAAAAAACGATATCCTTGTAAGGTTAAGATGATATTATTTAGACAATAACTTAAAGGGAGGATATCAGAATGAGTGGAACAATGCTTGGAGTCATTGGATTTTTAACAATCGGTATGGTAATATTCTTATTATTTAATAATTTTACAATACCATCATTAGCTTTTATAACAGCGTCAACTATAACAGCAGTTATATTAGTGTTAACAGGAACTTTTACAATTAGTGAAGTAGGAGAGTTTATAGAGTTAGGTGTTGCGGGAACATCGCCAACAGCATGCCTATTCTTATTCTCAGTATTATTCTTTGGAATTATGACAGATGCAGGAATGTTTGATAGAATCATAAATGCGCTTGTTAAGAAAGTTGGAGATAGTGTTGTAGGTGTTGCAGTTATGACATGTTTTATAGCAATGATAGGTCACTTAGATGGTGGAGGAGCATCGACATTTTTAATTACAATACCAGCTATGTTGCCAATATATAAAAGATTAAATATGAGACCAACAACTCTTATGTTAATATGTGTAACAGCGATGGGTGTTATGAACTTACTGCCATGGGGTGGGCCAACAATGAGAGCTGCTTCAGTAGTTGGAATAGAACCAAGTGTATTATGGAGAAGATTAATGCCAATGCAAGCTGTAGGATTAGTTGTAGCATTAGCAACAGCAGTTATATGGGGGAAAATAGAAGTTCGCCGTGGAGCTGGAGTTCATGGAAAGTTAGCAACAAATACAGGAAATGGATACAGTGAAGATTTAGAACAAGAATTTGATAAAGAAAATAAAAATAACGAACTTGAAAGACCTAAGAACTTTGTAGTGAATACTATATTAACTTTATCAGTAATTTTATCACTTGTATTTGTAAAAGTACCTGCATACTTAATATTTATGGTTGGTTGTTCTTTAGCTATATTTATAAACTACCCAAATGTAAAGCTACAAAGTAAAATAATAAAGAAACATTCAGGACCAGCAATAATGATGGCATCGACATTATTTGCAGCAGGTGTATTCCTTGGAATGCTTGAAGAATCTGGATTAATGGAACATATGGCAACTATATTAGCAAGTATGTTACCAGAAGCATTAGGACCATTTTTACCAATATTAATTGGTGTATTATCAGTACCATTAACACTTGTATTCTGTACAGATGCATATTTCTATGGATTATTACCAGTATTAATAAGTTTAGGAAATGCTTTTGGTGTAGATCCTGTACAAACAGCTATATCAATGGTAGTGTGTAGAAACTGTGCGACATTCATAAGTCCAGTTGTACCAGCAACATTCTTAGGTACAGGATTAGCAGGAGTAGAAATTAAAGACCATATTAAAAACTCATTCTTCTGGGTTTGGGGAGTTAGTGGAATATGTCTGTTAACAGGAATTTTATTCGGAGTTATACAATTATAAGTAATAGTAAGATTAGGAAAAATTTATATAGTTATAGTTAGTAGAACTTAATAACTTACTTAAATAAAATACTACAATTGGAAGCTGATATCTTCTTAAAAGATATCAGCTTTATTTTAACATTACTTAATTGATAACTGTAAATAAGTATAATCATTAATCAAACATTTAGCGTTTATAAATATTTTCAATTTAATGTGTCATAAAAAGGGAGATATAAATGAAAAAATTAGATAGCATATTACAATACAATTATGAATTTGTTAAAGATGAACAGTATAAGGTATTTGAAACATCAAAACATCCGAAAAAGAAAATTCTAATATTAGGATGTATGGATACTAGATTGACAGAGTTATTACCTAAAGCAATGAATATTAAGAATGGAGATGCCAAAATCATAAAGAATGCAGGTGGTATAATAACTGATCCATTTGGTCATGAAATGAGAAGTATCACTATTTCTGTATATGAATTTAATATAGATGAGATATATATAGTAGGTCATCATAAATGTGGGGTGTGTAAATTAGAATCAGATTATATATTAGATAAAGCTGTAGAAAGAGGAATATCCAAAGAAACTATAAATACGATGAAAGCTTCAGGAATAGACCTAGAAAAATGGATTACAGGATTTGAAACAGTAGAAGTGTCAGTTGCTGATAGTGTAAATATAGTTAAAAATCACCCTCTAATGCCTAAAGAAATAATAGTACATGGAATGGTAATATGTCCTGAAACCGGTAAACTAGATGTTACTATAAATGGATATAATAATTAGTTTAAAAATAAAAGAATGAATTAACATTATGTAAGTGTACTAAAATAGGCAATATCAACGATTGATATTGCTTTTTTGTGTCCTTAGAATGAACAATAACTTGACAGAGAAAGTAGGTTGCAGGTTTAGTAATAATAACTGGTAGTTAAAGATTATTTAAATATAGGTTCAGCAGTAGTTGTAGGTATACTATTAAAGCTCTTTGCATAAAAATAGCACTAACTCATAAAACAGTGTAAAATATAATAAAAAATAAAGTCTTATTTATATAAGACTTTATTTTTTATGTTTACATCAATACTTATCTATTAAATCACATACGAGGATATGAAGTAAGGGCATCTTTTAATAAATCTATAAAATCTCTTTCAACAGTACTTAAATAGGTGTTTTTTAAATACAATACAGCAATATCCCACTTTATAGGTGAATTTTCAATATCAAACAAATCAAAATCACTAGTAGGTTTAGTTGTACTTAATATCATTTCTGAAACAAAGCATACACCAAGTCCCGATGTAGCAAGTCTAAAAGCAGTAGCAGTATTAGAAGTCTGAAATAATATTTTGGGGTTAAAATCATATGTGTTAAATAACATTTCAGATAAATTTCTAATCCTATGACTTTTTTGAGTAAGTATAAAATCGATGTTAGATAATTGATTAAGAGAAATAATATTAGAATTATTAGAAGTTATACCCATAGATTGTAAGTAACCAGATTTACAAGCTAAACGTATCTTTTCTTCATATAATATTTCACAAATTATTTTTTTATTATCACTAGGCAAAGAAGTCACAACTAAGTCTATTTTCCCAGATAAAAGGTGGTCCTCTAAAAGATTGGAGTTACCTTCAATAATGTCTATCTCAATTCCAGGATACTTATCCTTAAATTTAGGGAAAATAAGAGGTAATATATGGGTACCTCTTACAGAAGGTATGCCAAGTGTGATTTTTCCCTTTTTCATATTATTTATATCACTAAACTCTTTTTTCATATTATTTTCTAAACTAAGTATTTTTTTTGCTGTTTCTATATATATTTCACCAGCATATGTAAGAGATAGAGGATTAGTAGTTCTATCAAATAATTGAATACCCAAATCTTTTTCAATGTTAGATAGTATCTTACTTAAAGATGGTTGAGATATAAAAAGATAATTGGATGCTTTTGATATACTTTTAAATTCAGCTATAGCTAAGATGTATTTTAATTTTTTTGAGTTCATAAATCCTCCTTAGAATTGAAAAATCATTAACTATGATTATAGTTTTTTTTATATAAATATTATAATAAATTATATATTTTACACTATAACCCTATAAGAGTAGTATATAACATATAATATAATTTATAAATGGTTTATGAAGCATTATAAATCATGACATAGGAGGAACAGATGGAGTATAATATAGCCTTAATAAAAGGTGATGGAATAGGACCAGAAATAAGCGATGAAACAGTAAAAATATTAGAAATTATAGGAAAACTATATAATCATAGATTTAATATAAAAGAAGTAATAGGTGCAGGAGAAGCAGTAGATAAATATGGAGAGCCTTTACCGAAAAAGAGTTTAAAAATATGTCTACAAAGCGATGCAATAATAATTGGGAATATAGGTGGGAAAAAATGGGATAGTGTATCCATGGATAAAAAACCAGTAAAATCTATTTTGGATTTAAGAAAAGCGCTTAATGTTTCCTCAAATTTAAGACCAATAACAATAAATAAAAACTTAATGGAGTTTTCACCTTTAAAGGAAAGTATAATTTCAAAAGGTATAGATATACTTGTGGTTAGAGATTTATTAGGAAGTGTTATTTGTGGAGAAAAGAAATATGAGTTAGGTTCATATGGAAGAGAAGCTAGTGATTTAGAATATTATAATGAAAAAATTATTAAGAAATCAGGAAAGATTGCATTTGACTTAGCACTTAAAAGAAGAAGTAAAGTTGCATGTATAGATAAATCAAATGTGTTATCTAGTTCAAGACTTTGGAAAGAAGTAATAAAGGAAGAAAGTATAAACTATCCTAAAGTTACATTAACTAATCATTTAGTAGACGCAGCAGCAATGGAAGTTATATCAAGTCCTCATTTATTTGATGTTATAGTAACTTCTAATATGTTTGGAGATATATTAGCAGATGAACTTAGTCAAATAACAGGAACGGCGTGTATGCTTCCTTCAGCAGAAATAAATGAAGGTGGAAAAGGTATATTCACACCAAATCAACTACATCATCCAGATGAAACTATAATAGGAAAAAACAAAGCTAATCCAATAGGATTAATCTCTTCTGCTGCATTAATGCTAAAGTATTCATTTGGTCTAGAAGAAGAACCTCAATTAATAGAAAACGCAATAGATGAAGTAATTGAAAGAGGGTATAGAACAGAGGATATATATAAAGAAGGAAATATAATAATTAAAACTGATGAAATGGGTAACTTAATAAGTAATTATATCATAGAGATATTTGAACAAAATAAAAGATTAAAAAAATAATAAGTTAGAGGGGGGAAATGTGTAAAATTTAATCATGGATATTATTTTAGGGATTTATCTCCACCATTTAAATTAATATACAATGCAAAAACTTTTCAAATATAGATTTTTGATAATATTTGAAAATTAATTAACATATTCAAAAAGATATAGGATTTAGTAGTAATTTACTAACTATTCTATATCTTTTTATTTTTATTCTAAATTTTCTGTATTTAAAACATATCTATTATTTAGACTAGATTTTACATAAGTAACAACTAGTCCTAAAGCATCAACAACACTTACTACACCAGTAAATAATATTGTAAACTTATAAACTAAAGAACTTTCCTTCAAAAAGCTATCTAGCATTGCTAGTACTATAAGTATTATTGATATTGGGTATATTGCATTTAGTACAGGTACTGACACTGCAAGTATTTTAGTTAATCCTAAATTAGCAAGAGTCATACTGGAAAGAGTTAATATTCTAACGAAAGATTTACAAGATAGTTTGTTTGTAAGTGTTGTAAAATATTGACTACAAGAAGTTATAAGTCCCACACTAGTTGTTAAACAAGCTAATGTAAATGTAACTGCTAATAATAATGCCCCAGGCTTACTGAACACATAAGTTGTAATATTTACAAACTAGAAGTGATAATAATAAAACTTATTAGCTTTTATTAACAAATTCTGTTACACTTAAATAATACAATTTAAATATAGAGGTGATTACCATAAATAATTATAAAACAACAAAGAATAATTATGAGATTCAAGGTTCAGTTACTAACATAACAATACTTAAAAAGAATGGTTCTGAGCTAATAGCTAAAATAGATACACAAGATTTAGAAAAGGTACAAGCAATGGGAGTTTGGTTTGCTGAATGGCATAAAGACTTCAATAGTTATTTAGTTCAAAATATAACTACAACTAAAGAAAATAAAAAAATTAAAAGTACTAAAAGAAATATTCAATCAGTAATACTAGATACGGCGTCATCAGCCCCAATTAGACATATAAATGGAGATATACTAGATAACAGAAAATCTAATTTAGAGCTTGTTGACCAAAGAGAAAAAAATGAATATGAGAATATAGACGATGAAACAATAGCTGTAATACTAAAAGATCGATATGGAAAGCCGCAAGCAAAGGCATTAGTATCAGTTAAAGATTTAGATAGAGTAATAAATAAGAGGTATACATGGGTATATTCAAAAGGTTATAATCAGCCTAGGGTAATAGCCCATACTCCAAGTGGGAAGGTATATATGGAAGATGTAATAATGAAACCTAGTGAAGAAGAAAGAGTTCATCATATAAACTTAAATCCATTAGATAATAGAAGAAAGAACTTAGAAAATAAATTAAAATAATTAAGTAGTAAATAATAAATGTATCGTTATTTTAAAAGATATGATGTATAATATAAAAGATAAACACTTTTTATGCTTAGATATTAACTAGCATTGAAAGTGTTTATTTTTATTTTATAAACAATTTAGATTAATATAAAAGGAAATAAAAAGGAGAAATAAATGCAATTTACAGACTTAGACATAATTAGGCCAATACAAAAGGCACTAAAAGAAGAAGGATATATAAAACCAACACCAATACAATCGAAATCAATAACACCATTATTAGAAGGTAGAGACTTACTAGGATGTGCACAGACTGGTACGGGTAAAACAGCAGCTTTTGCAATTCCTATAATACAACAAATATATAATGATAAAAAAACACTAAAAGGCAAAAGAACTATAAAAGCAGTAATACTAGCACCTACAAGAGAACTAGCAATACAAATAGAAGAGAACTTTGTGGCTTATGCAAGACATACAAATATAAAGAGTTTGGTTATATTTGGAGGAGTATCTCAAAACCCTCAAGTTAAAGCATTAAAAGAAGGTGTAGATATATTAATAGCTACTCCAGGTAGAATGCTTGATTTATACAATCAAAAATTCTTAAAATTGAATGATGTTAAGCACTTTGTTTTAGATGAAGCTGATAGTATGTTAGATATGGGTATGATACATGATGTAAAAAGAATAATTAGCCACCTGCCAAAGGTTAGGCAAAACATATTCTTCTCTGCTACTATGCCAAAAGAAATATCAAAATTAGCAGATTCAATATTTAAAAATCCAGTTAAGGTGGAAGTTGCACCAGTATCATCAACAACTGAGATGGTTGAACAAAATATTTATTTTGTAAGTAAAAAACAAAAGACAAAGTTACTTATAGAGTTATTAAAAAATAATCCAAAAGAATCTGTACTTGTATTTTCTAGAACAAAACATGGAGCAAATAAAATAACAAAAGATCTAATATCATCATCAATAAGTGCGGCTGCAATACATGGTAATAAATCTCAAAATGCAAGACAACTAGCATTAAATGAGTTTAAAGAAGGTAAAATTAGAGTATTGGTAGCAACTGATATAGCAGCAAGAGGAATTGATATTGATGAACTACCATTTGTAATAAATTATGATTTGCCAGAAGTTGCAGAGACTTATGTTCATAGAATTGGAAGAACAGGAAGAGCGGGAAGAAGTGGTAGAGCAACAGCATTTTGTTCAATGGAAGAAAGAGATCTTTATAAGGCTATAGAAAAACTTATAAATAAAAAGATTGAAGTTGTAGAAAATCATAGTTTTGTAGCTAGTGCAGAGGATGTAACTGTAGTAGCTAAAAGAAGTAATAGGGGCAGTAGAAAACCTAATAGAAGTAACAATAAAAATAATAGAAGTAAAGATAAATTTAACAATAAAAATTAAGCAGCTAAGGTCTGCTTTCCATATTGATATGATCTATTTATTGTAGACGAACTAGTGCTCTTATATTAATAAAATCAGGAGATAAGTACAGCAAGCACAAAATAGTACCTATATACTGTGCTTATTTATACAAGGGGTACACATTTTTGTTACTACCTTGAAATTTGTCGAAATACACGACTATTGACATTTAAATATACTAAATTATACATAAAAGAACTGTTAAGCTTAAAGTTGATCAGTTCTTTTTATGTTATTACGCAATGAAGGCATAAAAGTAATACTTTTGATGAAATATTAATGATTTATTCAATTGCTTTTAAGGATATGAATATAAAACTAGTCAGGCGGGAATTTTAAGATAAAATACAACAAATTAATTAGTAGAGTATAGAAAAATAAAAATTAAAATAGTATAATGAATTAACGTTATAAACATATCAAGTTAGAGGTGATAAAAATAAAGCAAAAACTAAAAAAATCAATAAAGTATATATTTATACTATTCATTTTTACCATTATCATAAAAGAATTTATTAACGTATTGCGTTCTTTTGATAAAAATTTATTTAACTTATATGCAAATGAATTAACACTAATAAAAATAATGGTGATATTATTTATGGGAATAATTGCCTTTGCGCCTTTAAGTCTTTATGATTTAGTGCTTAAAAACAGGGTAGGCATAAATTTGGATAATAAAAAGATATACAAATACTCATGGATAGCAAGTTCAATTGCAAATATTGCAGGTATGGGAGGAAGTACGGCAATATATTTTAAAAATAATTTTTATGGAAAATATGTAAAGGATAAAAAGTTACTTGTAAAGGAAACATCAAAATTTGTAGCACTTAACTTAACTGGTTTTTCTATAGTTAGTTTGATATATGCTATAACAAGTTTTAGTAACATAAAACTAAATGAATGGATAGGTATAATGACAATAGTTATAAGTCTTTATTTTCCTTTGGTTTTAGTGTACTTAATCTATAAATACACTAAAGGTAGTGCAGAGGATAAATCACGTATAAAAGATTATTTTAAAATTATACTTATGTCTGCCATAGCATGGGTGGCTATAATAGTACTAATATATTCTATAATCTTAATATTAAAGGTTAATATTTCATTTACTAATTTTTTCCCAGTATTTATGGTATCTATAATTATTGCTATGGTTAGTATGTCTCCAGGTGGCTTAGGTTCATTTGATTTGACGATGATAGTAGGTCTTCAACGTTTAAATGTACCGGTAGAAAAAACATTATTAGCAATATTTTTATATAGATTATCTTATTACATAGTACCCCTTATAATAGGATTAATACTTTACGCAAGAGAATTTTATAAAAATATGGATGAAGAAGTAAAAGATATATTTTCTACTATTTTATCTAAATTAGCTCATATAAGTATTGTTTTAATAATTTTAGTTACAGGAAGTATACTATTATTATCAGAAGCTGTACCACAGATTAGAAGTAATGTAGATATGGTTAAGAATATATCATATTTATCAGTTATATATATACCAAATAGATTTACTATAATAATAGGGTTTTTATTAATAGTATTATCAAGACTATTAATATATAAATCTAAATATGTATACAAAGCAACACTTTTTATAATAGGAGCACTGTGCGTTATAATTTTTATTAAAGGTACAAATTATAGCTATCTATTATATATGTTAGGTGTTTTATGCTTGATGCTTATATGCAAAAAACAATTTTACAGAGACAGTTTTGTTATGGGCTGGAGAATGGTACTTCAAGATATGATAACACTAATATTTTTCTTATTATTGTATGTATATACTTTTCATTCAAGTTTGAAAGGTAAAATTACTAAAATAGCTTTTACTGATTATGAACTAAGATTTTCAGATTCATCATATTCAATAATGTATCTTTGTATAATTGGGTTTGTAATATCCGCATTGTTTTTAGTTTTCATATACTACATAAATAGTAAAAACAAGTTTCCAAAGCTAACCTTAAATGATTGCAAGGATGATGTAGACAAAATTTTAGATACTTTTGGTGGGACATCAGTAAGTCACTTTATATATTTAAATGATAAATATGTTTATATAAATAAAGAAAAAGATGTACTAATGCAGTATCAAACTTATGCTAATAAAATATATATACTAGGAAACCCAGTAGGTAATAAAGAAAATATATTTGATACTATACAAGAATTCTACGAATTATCAAATAACTACGGATATGTATGTGTTTTCTGTGCTATAGACAAGCAGATTTTACCATACCTTCATGAGACTGGTTATCAGTTTTTTAAACTTGGCGAAGAAGCTACAGTTAATTTAAAAGAATTTACCTTAGAAGGAAAAAAGATGAAAAGTGTAAGAAATGCAATATCTAGGGTAACTAAAGAAGGGTATAGTTTCCAAATGGTTTATCCACCATTTGATGATAATTTCTTTGATGATTTAAAAAATATATCAGACCAGTGGCTTGATGGAAGAAAAGAAAAAGGATTTTCTATAGGATTTTTCAATAAGGAATATCTTAACAAAGAGCCAATATGTGTAGTTAGAGACAAAGGAAATAACATAAAAGGATTTGCTAATATAATGCCAATGTATGACAATAACGAAACCTTATCAATAGATCTTATGAGATTTTCTAGAGAGTCATGCAATGGCATAATGGATTTTATGTTTGTAAATCTTTTTGAATATGGAAAAGAACATGGATACTCTAGATTTAATATGGGGATGGTACCATTATCAAATGTTGGTAGGTCAAAGTATGCATTCTTAAGTGAAAAAATAGCAGCTGAGGTTTATTCACATGGTCATAAATTTTATTCCTTCAAAGGTCTGAAAAAATATAAAGAAAAATATTGTGAGTCTTGGGATGGAAGATATTTGGCTTATAAGAAAAAAACCTCTTTGGTTTCAACAATGATACAAGTAATACTTCTGGTTTCAAAACCTTATGATAAACTAATGTAAATATTAAAGTATAAATTATTTGTAAAAATAACCTAATGATATAATTTTTATATCATTAGGATATAATTTTTATGAATTATATTAATTTTTAAGATTCTTGCACATATACATAACTTTTCTATATCCCATAAAATCTGTAAGTCCTTTAAAATCCATTACTTTAATAGTTTTATAACCTAGTTTTTTATATAAATTTATTGCACCTTCATTTGTATCAACAACATCTAATAATATTTTATTAAAATTATTCTCAATAGACAAATTTGTAACTTCTTCTATAAGTAAGGATGCTATACCTTTGCCCCTGTGCTTAGAATCAACGACTATTAAGTCAATGTACATTTCGTCGTCTTTTAATGAATTTGATTTATTTTCGAATTTATTTAATAAGCCTCTCCAAGTAGCGCCTATCAATCCATAGTGTGATTTAAGGGTGCTTATATTAAATTCTCTAAATTTGTTTTTTCTAAACTGGATACCTATAAAACCTACTACATTTCCATTTTCTATAGCATATATACCATTATTGTAATTTATACAGCCTTGAAGTACAGTAGATCCTCTTTCTATATTTTTTTCAAATATCCAATAGTTAGATAGCTTTTTATAGAAACCCTGATACACAAGTTCACAAACTTGTATTTTTTGAGAATGGGTAAGTTCTTTTGTTATAATTATTTTATTCATATATATTTATACCATCCTATCTTTATATATAATTATACTATATAAATAATTATTGGAAAATCCACATGCATAATATACATTAAAATTTTTTTATTTATTATGTTTTCTAATATATTCAGAAGAATCAATATGGTAGCAAGGTATTAATTTTATGTTATTATAAAATTGGAGTAAAATTACAAAAGTATTTATTGATATATTTAAATGGGGGGTAAGTAAATTATGAAGCTAAAATCATTTATAGAATTTTCAACTTATGGATTAAAAACAATATTTTTCAAAAATACTAATCCGATACTTGCGACTATAATACTTACAGATTATTGCAATCTTACTTGTAAGCATTGTGCAGTAAACAACATAAACAAAATAATTCATACTTATGAAGACATAAAAGAGGAAATGGTTAAGCTTTATAATGAAGGTGTTAGAATTTTATTCTTTTGTGGTGGAGAAACACTTCTTTGGAATGACAGTGGGAAAAATGCTAAGGACTTAATTGTAGAAGCTAAAGAAATAGGATTTGAATTAGTTAATATAGTTACCAACGGAACTATAGATTTAGATATTAAAGAGGCAGATATTATATTTTTAAGTATTGATGGAACTAAAGAGAATCACAATTTTATAAGAGGAAATACATTTGATACTATATTAGAAAATGTGGAAAAAGCCAATGACAGCAATATTTGTGTATATATGGCTATTAATAATAGAAATTATAAGGATGTAGAGGAACTTTGTGAGTTAGTTAAAAATACTAAAAATCTAAAGGGCATTTCCTTTAATTTTCACACACCTTATGAGGATACAGAGGATCTAAGTTTGAGCAGAGAGCAAAAAATTGAAGTGGTAAATACTATAAAACAACTTATGAAGGAAGGCTATCCTATATTTAATTTATACTCTGCCTTAGATTATTATTTGGATAACAATTGGAACAGACCTTGCAAGCAATGTTTGGTAGTAGAAAATAAAAAGAGATTTGTATGTGGAAGATGTGTGGAAATAGACGGATTATGCAATGAATGTGGCTATTTATTTGCCGTAGAATTTGCCTTATTGTTTGGTGGAAATCCTAAGATAATCTATGAAACTTTAAAAACATATCTAAAATTTGTATAGGGGAGAGAATATGCTGACGAATATTTTGAGACCAGTATTAAATAGAAGTTTTAAGCCCTTTGAGTTTGTAAAGTGCAATGATAATAATGATTTAAATTATGTTGATTTAAATAATAAAGATAATTTAGGATTATATATACATATACCATTTTGTAAAAGTATATGTTCTTTTTGTCCTTACAATAAAGAATTATATGATGAAAAAAAGGCTTTTGAATATAAGGAAGCTTTATTAAAAGAGATAAAGCTAGCTAATTTAAGATATAAAAAACAGGATTTAACATCTTTGTATTTTGGAGGTGGAACACCAGCGCTACTTATAGACTATCTTGAAGAAATTATAGATGCTGTAAAAGAAAACTTCAATTTGAAAGGTAGTTTAGCCATAGAATTACATCCAAGTAATATTAATTTAAATCTATTGAATAAGTTAAAGATCTTAGGATTTAATATGATAAGTGTTGGGATTCAGTCCTTTAATAAAAACTGTTTAGAAAGCTTAGGCAGAAAAGAAAATAATGAAGCTGAAAAAATAAAGTTAATCAAAGAAGTTGGATTTGAAACAATAGACATAGATTTAATATTTGGAATACCAGGACAAAGTATAGAGGAGCTAAAGGAAGACGTAGTATTGGCCTTTGAACTTGGAGCAACTCAAATTTCTACTTATCCATTTATTGATTTTTCTTATGCTAATAACAAAAGAAAACCTCTATCTTCCAATGAAAAGAAAAAAATGCTTTTTGAACTTGTAAATTTATCAAAAGAAATAGGTTTAGATAGAACTTCTGTATGGACTTTTGCTAAGCCAAATACAGAAAAATATTCATCCATAACAAGAGAAAACTTTATAGGATTAGGACCAGGAGCTGCTTCACTCTTTGATGACAAGTTTAGGTTAAATACTTTCTCAGTGGATGAGTACATAAATGCAATAAATAATAATGAATTTGCCTGTGCGCTGGTACTAAACTTTACTAAGTTTTCTAGAAAATCTTATTGGCTATTTTGGAATGTTTACAATATGAACTTGAAGAAAGATCCTTATGAAAAAATGTTTAGTAGTGACATAAGTAAAGACTATAGACTTGAACTTGGTATTGCAAAGATAATGGGATTATTAAAAGAAGATGAGACAGGATATAAAGTTACTACAAAAGGTTCTTATTATTTCCATGCAGTAGAGCAGATTTATACACTACAATATATAGACAAAACATGGAGTATTGCACGAAATAATCCATGGCCAAATAAGATTGAATTATATTAAATACTAAAGAAGGCTATGCAAAGGAGACTTACCTAAGCTTAGCCTTTATTTATAAAAATAAATTTACGTACATTAATTCTTTTAGTTGATTATAAATCCACTAACTAGATTATATTGAACGTTTATCATTTTTTTCTGATATATTTGCATTCCTCTTGTAGCATAAGTATATATTTTATTGAGTATTTTTATTTAAGATTATATAATATGCTTAAATGCGATACAAGTGTAACATAAATAAAGGGAGGAAAATAGTTATGAAAAATAAAAATATAGATTTATTGGCAAACCAACCAGTATCAAAAGCAATAATAAAACTATCTATTCCTATGGTTATGGGTATGATGGTCCAGGTGTTTTATAATCTTGTAGATACCTACTTTATAGGGCTACTTAGGGATTCAAATCAGCTGGCAGCAGCAAATATATCATTACCTATATTTATGTTGCTAATGGGAACTGCAAGTATTATAGGTACAGGATCATCATCTTATATTTCAAGATGTATAGGAAAAACAGATTATGAAGAAGTTAATAAGACTGCATCAATATCAGCAGGTTTATTACTGTTAATTAGCATTGTTTTAACTATATTAGGTGTGATTTTTTGCAAAAACATAGTTACAATGCTAGGAGCAAGTAAGGATACTTATGAGTATACTTATCAATACATTATTATAATGTTGATTGGCTCAGTAGGTGTTATGGGCAACTTTGCATTTGGTCAACTATTACGTGCAGAGGGAAACGCAATTAAATCAATGATGGGTATGCTAATAGGAACTATTGTTAATATAATCTTAGACCCAATATTCATATTTACTTTTAAGTTGGGGGTATCTGGAGCTGCACTAGCTACAATTATAGGAAATATGGCAGGTCTTATTTACTACTTGGCATGTTTTTTTAAAGAGAAAACTACTATTAAAATAAATTTAAAGTTATTCACTTTTGATAAAAATATTATGGAAGAAATATTTAAAATAGGATTACCATCATCATTTAATCAACTTTTGATGGGAGTAGCAACTATTGTAGCTAATAATATTGCTATATCCTATGGAACTGAAACTGTTGCAGCTATGGGGGTTGCCACAAAAATAATGATGATAGGCACATTTGTTTTTATAGGTTTTTCTACGGGTTGTCAGCCTATAATTGGGTATAGTTATGGAGCTAACAATATAAATAGAGTTAAAGATGTAATAAAAACAGGAACAAGAATAACTTTTATAATAGGTTTGGGATTATTTTTTATATTTGGTCTAAGTTCCTCTATTTTAATAGGATTATTTACAAATGAGGTTGATGTTATAAATAAAGGTACTACCATACTTAAAGCTTTAATATGGTCACTTCCTTTTGTAGGAGGTCAGATGATTGCAATATCAGCAGCACAGTCGATGGGTAAAGCTATACCAGCCATGTTGTTATCCATATCACGCCAAGGTATATTGTACATACCACTACTATTAATCTTAAATATAATTTTAGGATTTAATGGATTTATGTACGCACAACCCATAACAGATATAGTTATGAGAGTCTTATCAAGTGTTTATATAAAAATCATATTAAGAAAAGACCAGTTACTAAAATACAATGGCAATTGTGAACTAGGGCTAAATCCAGGATTAGTAAAGAAAGGAGAACATAAATAAAGCATATTTTGTATAAATTTATTTATGAATAGATATATGAAAAAGATATTATTAATAAATGCAAGTAATAGAAAGAAAAATACTTACAAACTTTTAACATCAATTGAAAACATATTAAAAAACAAGGGATATGAAACGGAATTAATTACTCTCTACGATTATAAAATAGATTATTGTATAGGTTGTGAAGTTTGTATATTAAAAGGAGGCTGCTTTATAAAAGATGATGTGAGTAGCATTATGTCAAAAATAATTGGAAGTGATGGATTGGTAATAGGAACGCCAGTATATCTAAATAACATGAGTGGAATCCTAAAGACTTTTATAGATAGAACATGTAGCTGGTTTCACAGAAGTCCAGTTGCCCAAAAACCAACTTTACTTCTTGCAAATACTCAAGGTTCCGGTCTAAAAAATACTCTGCATTCAATAGAAGAGGTGATGACTCAGTGGGGAGTAAGCTTTGGAGGAACTATATCAAGAAATGGTAGAAGTTTTAATAAACCTATTGAAGAAAAAGAATTATCACATTTTATTAAATTAATAAATTTAGATGGTAAAAAGTATTCACCTAAATTTAAAGAAATTTACACCTATAATGTTCAAAGGACTTTAGCAAGAAATGTCTTTGAAAAAGATAAAGAATACTGGGAAGATAATGGTTGGCTTAATAGACCATATTTCCCTGGTGCAAAACTTAATACTATTCAAAAACTATACGGAAATGGAATTTATAAAATGTTATGCAAAGTTATAAATCCCATAGATGAAAAATGAATTATGTAATTAATACAATGTATTCATAAATGAAAATCCATATATAACTGACTAGATTAACGATATAGCCCAAATGTCAGACCAGGTTATAACTATAAAAGATGGTAATGTTGTTTAGTATAAAATAAAAATTAATTAAAAATACTGCACATATATTTGTGCATATAAGAGAGCTTGTTAATCTATTGTAGATAAATAAGCTCTCTTATTTTAATTTTGGTTATAAGCTATAAATACTTACTATTATTAGGTAGTTTATCGCTTTATGAAGGAATTCAGAGGAAAAATATAATAAAAATAACAAGGGATGTAAAGTAAAGTAAAGAATTTATTATAAGTAGACTAAAAGATAAATTCACATGTGATAAGCAAAAATAATACTTTTGTATAATAGGAAACTATCTATAAATAGTATTATTATAGGATAGGATTAAAAATATTAATTATGGGGAGTTAGTATTTTTAATAAGCAACAAATAAAAAATGTACAAATTAATCTATGGGGGGAGAAAATATGTACAAAGTTAGTGTGATTGTGCCAATATATAATGCAGAAGAAAATTTAAACAGGTGTCTAGATAGTATTAGAAATCAAACATATACAAATATGGAAATAACTCTAGTAGACAATGGTAGTATTGATAACTCAAAGCAGATTGCTATGGGTTATGTTCGATTTGATAAAAGAATTAGATTACTTAATATGGAAAGTAGTAATCTTTGTGAGGCAATAAATTATGCAACGCAATATGCAACAGGACAATATGTATTATATGTTGATAGTAAGGATAGCTGGTTAGACAAAAACATGATAAGTATTATGGTAGAAAAGCAAGAAAAATATAAATCTGATGCAATACAAGTAGATTCATATGATGTATATTTTGACAAGTTATTATATGATGATAAATATAGTGAAGAAGATGGTGAAGGATTAATACTAGATAACAAATGCTTAATGGAAGAACTAAAAATAAATGAAAGAGTAAAAAATGTTATCTGGTGCAAATTGTATAAAACAGATTTAATTAAAAAGATGATTTTAGAAAATAAAGAAAAAACTAATGAACTACAATGGATATACGAAGCAATGAATATTATTGAAAGGTACATAATACTTCATAAACCAGCTATTTATAAAATTAAATAAAGTGAATTGTAAGTAGAATTAATATTTTATATTGCAGTATAAAAATAAAAATCCTTAGAAATAGTCGATTTGACAACTTCTAAGGATTTTTAATTATATTGTATAAATATGTAGGAATTTTCATAGATATTTTTAGTATTAATATAATATTAAAGGTGCTAATATGTACTTGAGGGGACGATATTAGAAAGGAAATATTAACTATGAAAAAAGAATTAAAATATTTTTATATAGAAAATCATTATGGTGGAAATCAAAATTGGCTTATAGATCCCATAATGAAATTAGGAGGCTGTGCAGCAGTTACAGCTTGTGACTTATGTATTTATTTAAATATACTTAGAAACAGTAAGCATTTATATCCATTTGATATAAAGGCCTTAACAAAAGTGGATTATATAAAATTCTCACATATTATGAAATCTTATCTTCGTCCAAGAATGACAGGAATTAATACTTTGCAATTGTATATAGATGGACTTGGAAAATATCTAGAAGATGTTAATGACAATGAAATAAATATGACAATGTTTTCTGGAGAAAATCTATTACTTGACGGAGAAAAAGTAATTATCAAACAGATAAATAAAGACATACCAATACCATTTCTTCTATTAAAACATAAGAATGAAAGGTTTGAAGAACTTGTGTGGCATTGGTTTTTAATTGTTGGTTATGAAAAAGCTGACAATGACTTATTAATAAAAATAGCTACTTATGGGGATTATAACTGGATTTCATTTAAAGAATTATGGAATACAGAATATGAAGAAAAGGGAGGAATGATAATTATAGAAATGTGTTCTAGTTAAAATTTTGTGAAAATAAAGAAAATTAAAAAAGATAATGATATGGTTGAGACATTTTATGTAATTTAAAATTATATTAATAACTAGAGGGGAATTTATGGAGGCCTTATGATTACTAAAGTTATACTAATATTTGTTTTACAGTTAATTTATGTACCTGTTTTATCTCTTAGAACAGTACTTGTTGTGAAAGGTGAGGACAAAAAAGCTCCTCTTGCCGCATTTGTAGAGGGGATAGTTTATATTGCAAGTTTAGGCATTGTATTTTCTGATTTAACAAATATGTATAATATTATAGCCTATGTTTTTGGTTATGCTATAGGAGTCTACTTAGGAGGTAGATTAGAAAAGAAACTTGCTATAGGATACAGAGTAGTACAAATTAATTTGACTAAGGAGAATGATGACTTAATAAACATATTAAGAGGTCATAAATTTGGGGTTACTAAACTTGAAGGAAAAGGTAGAAATAATGAAACAAGATACAGATTAGAAGTTATGACACATAGAATAAGAGAGAAAGAAGTTATAAAAATAACTGAACAATTAGAGCCACAAGCCTTTATAATATCCTTTGAATTGGCACATTTTAAAGGCGGTTATTTAAACAAACATTCTGCGCAATGATTATTAGAAAAAAATATAATAAAAAGGAATTATGAAAATTTATAGGATTTTAATAAAATACGAGTAAAAGGATATGTTTATATGAAATTGAATATAAGCATATCCTTTTTATTATTTATAAAAAACTTTATATTTTCTGTTGACCCTTCCCTTAGGTAAGCATTTAACATTAACTTATGAATATGGAAAAAGGAGGATTTTATAATGGAAATATCTATTAAAGCAGAAAACATCCATAGAGTATCTGAGGGAAAAACTATTTTAGAAGATTTGTCTTTTAGTATAAGAAAGGGAGAAGTATTTGGTCTTATCGGTCATAATGGAGCAGGCAAGTCTACAACTATTGATTGTTTATTAGGATTTAAAAAAGTACAAAAAGGAAAAATTTTAATTTTAAATAAAGATCCAAGACAAAACAGACAAACATTATTTGAAAAGGTAGGAGTTCAATTTCAATCATCAAATTATCCAAATAATATTAAAGTAAAAGAAATATGTGAAGAAATGTGTGCTCTTTACAAAAATCCAGCCAACTACAATGAATTATTATTAAAATTTAATTTGCATCAATTTAAAGACAAGTCAGTAGATAAACTATCCGGTGGAGAAAAACAGAAGTTATCAGTAGTATTATCTTTAATACCAAATCCAGAGATCATATTTTTAGATGAATTAACAACAGGATTAGATGTGGTTGCTAGAAGAGAAGTATGGAAGGTATTAAAAGGCTTAAAGAAGAAAGGAATAACCATATTTTTAACATCTCATTATATGGATGAAGTGGAGGAACTGTGTGACAGAATATGTATTTTAAAAGAAGGTAAAATAGTCAAAATAGGAGACGTAAAAGAAATTATAAATAATAGTCCTTATGAAAAATTGGAAGAAGCATATTTATGGTATTTAGGAGAGGAGTTAACTTATGAGTAGATTTTTAACTGTATTAAAAATAGAAAGCAAACTAGCTATGAGATGTCCAGATGGCATAATCTTTGGAATTTGCATGCCCATGGGTATAATGGTTTTAATAGGTACTATAGGAGGAGGGGAAATAGCTTTTGAAGGAGCTGATTACACATTTTTACAATCTGCTTTTGGTGCGTTAATTGCTGTTGGAATATGTGCAACAGCATTTATGGGATTGCCATTATCAATTGTAGATTATAGAGATAAAAAAATATTGAAGCATTTTTTTGCAACACCGGCAAGCCCAAAGATGCTACTATCCATACAAGTTCTCATTAATATAATTACAGCGATTATCTCAGCTGTTTTAGTATCTATTGTGGCCATTATTTTATTTGACTATAAAATGGAAGGTTCATTAATTAAGTTTATAGGAGTATATTTCTTAGTAATGATATCCATGTATAGTATAGGTATGTTAGTGGCAAGTATTTGTAAATCAACAAAAATAGCCAATGTTGTATGCAGTCTTATATATTTTCCCATGTTATTTTTATCAGGGGCTACAATTCCTTATGAACTATTTCCAAAAGCATTACAAAACATAGCTAATATATTACCATTAACTCATGGGGTAAAATTGTTGAAGGGATTTTCCATGGGAAATAGTATAGATAATTTATATTTATCAATAGTTTTAATGGTAATAATTACAGTAATTGGATTTGGACTATCTTTTAAATTATTTAAGTGGGAATAATATGGAGGTTTCTTATGAATAATGAATATAAATGTGAAATGAAAGAAGAAGAAAGAGTTTATAAAATAGGTGTATTCTCAAAAATGAATCACGTTACAATAAAAACCTTGCGTCATTATGATACTATAGGTTTATTAAAACCAAGTCATATAGATGAAAGTAATGGATATAGATATTATACATCTAATCAACTACCTATTTTACATCAAATATTAGCACTTAGGGAAGCAGGTTTTTCTTTAGATGAAATTAAGCAAGTTCAAGATGGAGTAAGTGAAAAACAATTATTAAAGAGAAAAAGAAGTGAAATTATGAAAAGAATAGCAGAAGAAACTTTGAAATTATCTAAGGTGGAAAGTTATTTATCAAGTAGCAGCATTAATGTGCAATATCCAGTTATTATAAAAGAATTGCCAGAAGCTATAGTTGCCTCTATGAGAACTATTATGCCAAGTTATGATTCATTGTTTTCTCTGGTTCCACCTATGGGTGCAGAAATGGAAAGATTGGGTTGTGAATGTGCAGTACCAGAATACTGCTTCAACATATATCATGATGGTGAATATAAGGAAAAAGATATTGATGTGGAAGTTTGTGAGGCGGTAACTGAATTTAAGGAAGATTCTGAAATGATTAAGTTTAAATTAATTGCAAAAGTGGATATGGCTGCTTGTGTTCTTCACAAAGGTAACTACAAGGACTTTCCAAAGGCTTATAGTGCTGTTATCAGATTCATAGAGGAAAATGGATATGAGATAATTGATAGTCCTAGAGAATCTTATATTGATGGTGTGTGGAACAAAGACAGTGTGAAAGACTGGCTAACAGAAATTCAATTTCCTGTTAGAAAGATATAGAAAATATATTTTTGAATAAAGGTGGTAACATTTTTGTTACCACCTTCAAAATTTTATTTTCCACTTAACCAAATATTAAAATCAATATTTAAAAAATTATCTATTTCTTTTGATAAATTTTTAGATAAACTAGAAACTCTACCTTGAGAAACTACTTGAGGATTTATATATCTTTTTTTAGCAGGTATATTAACCCAGTATCCATACTCCGGTTTTTCTTTGCTAGTAAATATTTGAGAAAGCTTTGTGAAATCTTTCCACATAGACTTTAATTCTTCATCTTTTTTTAACTTTGAAATAACCTGATCTTCTACAGTATATAAATCCTTCATACTTATAACTCTTTTATTTACTGCCAATTTTAATAAATCAGCTAAGTATTGCATGGCAAATCTATCTACATTAGAACTATATACTTTAGAGTTTTCAATGGATACACATGTAAATTCTATAGCTTTATCTAAAGTACTAAATGAAATTTCACTTTGCCCAAATTCGTTTACACTTACTGCTAAATCTTCATACATATCTCTTATTTCTTCCATAGATTTAAAACCATAGTAAAAAGCATTACCTAAAGTGTACTCAAGCCTATCTGCAGAAAGAAGAGGAGAATCGTTATCTGCAATAGGATACATATGATAGTCATAAACGTCTTTAGTGCTTAAATTATATTTTTTTAATATTTCTTGTATTTCCATAGAATTTGCTATAATTTCTTCAGTTTTTTCTTCTGTAGATTCTTGGGTTTCATGATCTCCATTTAAAAAGTCAATTACATGAGCAAATACAGGAGAGCTAATATCATGTAAAAGACCTGCAATAGATTGTTTTATATCTTTTGTAAAGTGCCAAATTATAAGGGCAACACCTATACTATGCTCATATCTAGTATAATCTTTACCATTAGAAAATATGGGAAAACTAGTGTATTCGCAGCCACAGTTCATACCCACATTACTAAGTCTTTTAAACTCAGGTGTATTTATTAATTCCTTTATAAAATCAGGAAAATCCTTACTATATATATCAATTAAATTCAAATCAATACCTCCTTTAAACTTCTAATAAGAACTTATTATATAACAGAGTATATATAGTTTCAATTTAAAAAATATAAATAAGTTAAAACCTTTTATACAATATAAGGGTCTAATATATAAAGAGTAAAATAATAGAGGGGTAACTAAATAATTTATGAGGGGAGAATGGTGATAATGATTAGAAATAAAAAATTAAGTAGGTTAGTATTTATTATCATGATGATTATATCAGTATTTGTATTAAGTGGTTGTAACAATAAGGATGAAATAAAAAATACTGTAAAGAACTATAACAAGTTGTTAAATGGAAAAAATTATGGTGAATTATACGAAACTTTAACCACAGAGTCTAAAAACTACATAAAAGAAGAGTTTGGTGGAAAAGAAGAATTTGTAAAAAAATACTCAGCAATTTATTCAGCTATGAATGTAAGTAACATAAAAATAGATGTGGGAGATATTAAAAGTAAATCAGAAATACCTATTAGGGTTTCTATGAATACTATTGGAGGAAAACTAAAATATGATGATGCAATAATTAAAATAAAAAAAGAAGATAACAAATATAAAATAAGTTGGGATGAAAGCTTAATTCTACCTGAGATGATTAAAGGAGATAAGGTAAAAGTTGAAGTAGCTAAGGGGAATAGAGGTAAAATACTAGATAGAGCTGGGAATTTGCTAGCATATAATGGAGAAGCTAGTTATGTGAACATAGACAGCAAAGTATTCAAAGAAGAGAGCATAAAGGATTTGGCCAAAGTACTTGATATAAGTGAAGAGTATATTGAAAAGAAAATTGAAAGTAACACTAATCCCAAATATGCCGTAAATATTGTAAAGCTTTCAAACTATGAAGACGATAAGTTAGATAAGGTTTCAAAAATAGAAGGAGCAACTATACAGCAAGTAACATCTAGGGTTTATGTAAAAGGTGAGGCCTTTGGGAGCCTTCTTGGATATATAGGTAATGTAACAGCAGAAGAGTTGGAGAAAAAAGCAGATAAAAACTACACAAGTAGTAGTCAAATAGGCAAAAATGGATTGGAACAAGTTTATGAAGACAAATTAAGAGCTACAGATGGAGTTCATATATATATTGAAAGAGAAGGCAGTAATTTAACAGTGGCCAAAACAAAAGCCAGAGATGGAGATGATATAAAGTTAGCAATAGATTCTAAGCTGCAAAGAAAAATATACGATGAAATGGATAAAGAAAAAGGAGCATCCATAGCCATGAATTCAACTAATGGAGAAGTGTTGGCCATGGTTAGCTCACCTTCTTATGACTCTAACACTATGGTAACTTACAAAACTAAGTCAATAGCAAAAGAGTGGGAAGAAAATAAAAATGCATGTTTTGATAATAGAACAAATAATTTATACTCACCAGGTTCTACTATGAAACTTCTAACAGCATCTATAGGATTGGAAAATAACATAATAAATCCAAGTGAAAAAATGAAAATAGAAGGATTAAATTGGCAAAATTCATCGTCTTGGGGAAATTATAAAGTTACAAGAGTAAAAGATATAGATTCTGTGAATTTATATGATGCTGTTGTAAACTCTGACAATATTTATTTTGCAGATAAGTCTATTAAAGTAGATAGTGAGAAATTTATAGAAGGGGCCAAGACGTTTGGTTTAGGATCAGATATAAACTTTGAATATCCTATGACAAAATCTCAAATTTCAAATAGTGGTAAAATAGAAAGTGAAGTTTTATTGGGAGATACAGGCTACGGTCAAGGAGAAGTTTTAACAACTCCTTTGCAAGTAACTATGGCTTATTCAGCTTTAGCAAATGAAGGTAAAATTATGGCTCCAAGGCTTGTAATAAGCGAAAATAAGGAAGAAAAAGTATACAATAAAGCAATAAGAAAAGAAGATTTAAAAGAACTACAAAAGGATTTTTCTGGTGTTATAAACGATCCTAGTGGAAGTGGACACTTATGTAAAATAAATGGAATTAAATTGGCAGGTAAAACAGGAACGGCAGAAATAAAATCCACTAAAGAAGACAAAGATGGAAATGAAAATAGTTGGTTTGTTGCAGTTGATATGGACAAATCTAAGTTAGCCATATCTATGGTTATGGAAGATATGAAAGACAAATCTACATCTAAATATTTAGTACCTAAAGTTAAAAATGTAATGAAAAGCTATATTTTAGAAGATTAATAATAAAAAAGTCAACTTTTATAAGTTGGCTTTTTTTATATTAATACTTTAAAGTTGAAATTCCTCATTTTCATGATTTATTTCTATAATTTTATCTTTATAATTTAAAGCATAATTAGAAGCTTTAAAGATTTTAACTAAAGAATAGGTCCTCCAAAAATGCATAGGGAATGCTATTTTAGTATTAGTACTTCTCATAAAATAATCAAAACCTAAATAATACTCATTCCCTTGTCGAGAATCTAAAGGTAAGAAGGCAAGATCTATTAATTTTCCTTTTATTTTGTCTACAGAATCTTTAAATAATTTTTCGGCATAAGCATTTTCTTCAGGGGAGTTCTCTCCCTCCCAGTGCCACCAGTTTAAATCACCGCCATGATAAATGGTTTTGTTTTCAACCTTAACAATAAAGGCCACACCTAAATCACTAGACTGTAGAGTTTCTATTTCTAAATTATCAATTACTAGTTTTTCATTTGCATCTAAAAGTTTTATATTTTCAGATTTTGGAGAATTTATATCCTTTGACAATATATAAGTTACATCAGGATGTATTTTATTTAGTTTAAAAATACTTTTATTAAAATGATCATGATGAGAGTGACTAGAAAATACATAGAGCTTTTTATTTTTATTAAACTGTGGAAGATTTCCTTGGAAATAGTCGAAAAGTAATATGTGATTCTTAAGTTCTACAATAAAGCTACTATGATGAATATATGTTATTTTCATATTAAAATCCTTCCTTATTAATTATTTTATATATTATGTAAATTATAATTTTATTATATATGAAGTACAATATATAATTTAAAAAATCATATAAAACTACATAAGTTCTATATATTTGTTTAATATAATAAAAACAAATAAAAGTAAATAATGTGATTTATATGTATGAATATCCTAGGTTAAAAGTTAATAAGAAAAGGAGAATTAATATATATTACAATCTATTTATAAATAATATTAACTCTTTATGATGGAGGTATTATGGTAGAAGTAGTAAGTGATTTAATTAAAAAAAGAAAAATGTTAGAGCTGAGTGAATACTTTTCTGATTTAAATTCAGTAGATATAGCAAAAGATATGGTAGATTTAAAAGATGAGGAAATAGTATTAGCTTTTAGAATACTACCAAAAGATAATGCAGTAGAGGTATTTTCATATTTAGAACCACAGATGCAAGAATATATAATACAGACTATAACAGACAGTGAATTAAAAGACATAATAGATAAATTATTTTTAGATGATACAGTGGATATAATAGAGGAGCTACCTTCTAATATGGTAAAAAAAGTATTAAGAAACACTTCAAAAGAAAAAAGAGAACTTATTAACCAACTATTAAAATATGATGAAAATACAGCAGGCTCTATTATGACCATAGAATTTTTAGAACTAAAAGAAAGTATGACTGTAAAAGATGCTATAAAATATATTAGATGCGATACTTTAGATAAAGAAGATGTGGATACTTGCTTTATAATTGATAACAATAGAAAACTAAAAGGAAGATTACATCTAAAAGAACTAATATTAAATAATGAAAAGACTTTTATAAAAGATATAATGGACAGAAATGTTATAAATACAAGTACAATAGAAGATCAAGAGATTGTAGCTTCAGAGTTCAAAAAATACGACTTAACATGTATGCCAGTAGTGGACAAAGAAGACAGATTAGTTGGTATTATAACAGTAGATGATGTTATGGATATAGTAGATAAAGAAAATACAGAGGATTTTCAAAAAATGGCAGCTATGCAACCAAATGAACAATCCTATTTAAAAACTCCAGTAATAGACTTGGCAAAAAAAAGAGTTATATGGCTATTGGTCTTAATGATATCTGCCACATTTACTGGTTCCATAATAAAAAAGTTTGATGATGTGTTGCAATCAGTAGTAATACTAGCTGCATTTATTCCTATGTTGATGGACACAGGCGGTAATGCAGGGTCACAATCATCAACTTTAGTAATAAGAGGATTGGCCCTTGGAGAAATTGAGTTAAAAGATTATTTAAAAGTGATGTTTAAAGAATTTAGGGTAAGTTTAATAGTTGCAACTATTTTAGCAAGTGTAAATTTTCTTAGAATATATTTCTTAGAAAAAACTGATATACTAATATCCTTAACTGTATGTTTAAGTTTATTTTTCACAGTTATAATTTCTAAAGTAGTGGGAGGTTTATTACCTATAATAGCTAAAAAACTAAAATTGGATCCAGCAATAATGGCCAGCCCATTAATTACTACAATAGTAGATACTTTTGCGCTTATGGTATACTTTACCTTAGCAAAATTATTACTAGGAATATAAAAAATACTATATTCTAAAATAGATGATGAATAAAAAATTAGTGAGCTTGTAAAAGCTTATTTAGATATATAAGAGAGTACTTGTGAATTTGTGTAAAAACAAATTTATGAGTATTCTTTTTTTATTATGACTAGAATGTCATATTAAGCAACCTTATTATATTTTTTAACTTATTGTATAATAATTATAAATGATGAAAAATTTGGAGGTTATTATGATAAAGATTCTTATGGTGGAGGACGACTCCACAATAGCTTTTGGAGTGAAATATGCTCTAGAACAAGAGGGGTTTAAAATAGATATATGCAAAGACTTAGAAAGGGCAAGACTTCATATAAATGAAAAATCTTATGACATAATTCTTTTAGATGTAATGTTACCAGATGGTAATGGTTATGATTTTTGTAAAGAAATAAGAGAAATAAAAGATATACCTATAATATTTTTAACAGCATGTGATGATGAGGTAAATATTGTCATGGGTCTAGATATTGGAGGCGATGATTATATGACAAAGCCTTTTAGAGTAAGAGAACTGATATCTAGAATAAAAGCAGTAGTTAGAAGAAATCAAGGGGAAGATAAGGGTAAGAAAATTTTGAAATATGGAGACTTGAGTATTCATACTTTAGAGGCGAGGGTTTATAAAGGTAGTGAAGAAGTATTTTTAACTTCTGCTGAATATAAGTTATTATTAATTTTAATTCAAAATGAAAATATAATTTTAAGTAGAAATCAAATTCTAGAGAAATTATGGGATGTAACTTATGATTTTATTAATGATAACACTTTAACTGTTTATATA